>ERZ773028.97-NODE-97-length-79776-cov-5.195168_pt1 | contig 79776 bp, 60 predicted proteins | sample MGYA00511123_ERZ773028 | MGnify/ENA primary metagenome ERZ773028 (study PRJEB29015, sample SAMEA2738134) | human oral metagenome | biome: human oral; feature: human-associated habitat; material: saliva | place: China | collected 2206 ... | reverse complement strand
ATCGTAGGCCTTCATCAGGTTGTTGCGGGTCAAAAACTCATTGGCCGAGAAGACCCCGTTGGCCTGCTCCCCGGGAATTCCCATGAAGCGTGGAAGACCCGCGCCGGATCCGATGAATACCGCCTCAAATCCCTCTTCTTCCATCAGCTCGTCAATGGTAACAGAACGCCCGATAACGACGTTCTCCTCGATCTTGACGCCCAGTGCCTTGACGTTCTCCACCTCGTGACGAACCACCTTATCCTTGGGCAGACGGAATTCCGGGATTCCATAGACAAGCACACCGCCGGCCCTGTGCAGGGCCTCAAAAATCGTGACGTCATAGCCCATCTTAGCCAGATCTCCGGCACAGGTCAGGCCGGCAGGACCCGCCCCGATCACAGCGACCCTATGCCCATTGGGCTTTGAGTGATTCTCCGGCATAATCCCCCGGGCGGCGGCAGTATCCGCGGCGTAGCGCTCCAGCTTGCCAATTGCCACAGGCTGACCCTTGATTCCCCGGACACAGACACCCTCGCACTGGGTCTCCTGGGGACAGACGCGGCCGCAGACAGCGGGCAGGGCCGAGGACAGTGAAATCGTCCGATAAGCCGCTGCAGCGTCTCCCGCCTTGATCTCCTGGATAAAAGCAGGAATATTGATACTCACAGGGCAGCCTGCCACACAGCGGGGATTCTTGCAGTTGAGGCAGCGATTAGCCTCAAGGATCGCCTCTTCTTCTGTGTAACCCAGACATACCTCTTCAAAATTCTTAGCGCGAACCGCCGGCTCCTGCTCGGCGATCGGCACTCTTACCATCATATCCTGTGCCATTATCTGTCACCTCCGCAATTGCCGCAGCCGCCGTGATGTGTCTTGCCTTCCTTAAGGGCAAGCATGGCCCTGCCCTCTGCCGTCTTATACTGCTGCTGGCGGATCATTGCCGCATCCCAGTCCACCTTGTGGCCGTCAAACTCGGGCCCGTCTACACAGGCAAACTTAACTTCATCTCCAACCAAAATACGGCAGGCCCCGCACATACCGGTTCCGTCCACCATAATGGGGTTCATGGAAACCTCCGTGTGAATGCCGAGCTCCGCAGTCAGCTTGCAGACGAATTTCATCATGATCATAGGGCCGATGGCAACGCAGTGATCGAAGCGGTCTCCCTGATCCCAGAGGGCCTGCAGCTGATTGGTTCCCATCCCGTGAAAACCGTAGGAACCGTCATCCGTGCAGACATAGAGGTGTTCCGCGACCTCCTTCATGTTGTCCACATAAAAGAGAAGATCCTTATTGCGGGAGCCCATGATAACGGTTGCGGGAATCCCATGCTCCTTGAGCCACTTGACCTGGGGATAGATGGGTGCCGTTCCGACGCCGCCGCAGATAAATACGATCTTCTTTTCTCTTGTCTTGTCGAGATTCTCCTCCAGACAGAGAACCGAGGGACGACCCAGGGGACCGATGAAGTCCTCAAATGCCTCTCCCGCTTCCAGAAAGGACATGCGCTCCGTCGAGGCTCCCACTGTCTGAAAGACAATGGTAATGGTTCCCTCTTCGCGGTCATAGTCGCAGATCGTCAGGGGAATGCGCTCTCCTGTCTCGTCAATCTTGGCGATGATGAACTGGCCCGGCAGGCATTTGTGTGCCACACGGGGCGCCCTGACCACCATCTCAAAGATCTTGTCGGCAAGCTTTGCCTTACTCAGGATCTGATACATAGTTTTCCTCCCAAATGATCCCCGGGTGAAATGGGGATACCTGTGCCAACAACGGCGTGCTGCCGTCAGCCATAAGGATACCATTTCAGCCCCTCATTATCTACGGATTGCAGCTGACTTTGCCCACTTTTTCGAGGACAATGTGAAAAACATCCGAAAAAGGAGAGCCCGTCATTTCTCACGAACTCTCCTGATCTTCCGTTCCTTTTATGCTTTCTGATTCGCCATCGAATGAGCTTCCTGCCCGGGGCAATCATAAGATCCGGATTAAGAAAAGTAAACCAGCTCGTCCTCAGGCCTGTCTGCCGATTTAATTGAGACGGGATAGAGAACCGGACCCTTGCCGGAATACTCCTTGGCGAACTCATACCTGATGTCCGCTGTCAGATCGATCCAGGACTTGTGTTGAATCTCATAAGCCTTGTCATACTTTGCTTTCATGCCCAGAAACTGAACGTCTTCGATACAGCAGGTCATGGCAAAGCGGCCGGGCACGAAGACATTTCTCCGGTTCCTGCCCTCTCCCTCCTGGGGATTATAGACCAGAGCCGTGAAATGCACCCTCTTTCCGTCATACTTGTCGGGATGGTCCATACAGTCCATAAACCAGAGCGCGTAGTCCGCATCCGTGATCTCCAGAGGATCGGCGTTGAGATCAAAGGGAAGGGCCTCTTCTGCCTCATCCACACTGCCGTCCGCCCGCTCATAGACCAGTTGAGCCTTGCGGTTTACGGCCTTGACCGCTGCCCGAAACTTGGTCTTTGGGGTCTTGTCGTCACAGCGGTTGAAGATCACAACATCGGCATGAAAGAGCTGTTCCATGATCATAGCCCGCATATTCAGCTGATACATCTCAAAAGTCCCCGCGTCCACTGTCGCAAGAGACTGTACGATGATCCATCCGGCAGGCAGCCGCATCTCATAGACGGGGCCTGTCTCCCAGGTTCCGTTGTACTCGATAAAAACTAAATCGGGCTTGTACTGAGCATTCAATTCCACCAACTTCTCATAGGTGAAATCTTCTTCCTTCTCAATCCAGACCAACTCCCCGCCAATTGACGCCAGCTTTGCCTCGTCATACTCCTCATCTCCATCCTCACAGGCGATCAAAAGGAGGCGGCTTCCGTTCTCCGTGAAGTTGTTCTCAAAAAGGGTCTCTCGGATCAGGCTGGTCTTTCCGGAATCCATGAATCCGCTGAAAAAATAAACGGGAATTTCTGTCGCCATATGGGCTCTCCTCTCTCAGAACACATTTCTTTGGCCTCTTTGGCCCGGACTCTTCAGACTCTTTTCTCTGCCCAAACTGTCATCTCATGCGAGACCGATCATGCGAGACCGAAGACTTCCTCCAGCTTCTCTTCCCTGACATCCGTGCCGATCACAACCAGACGTCCGGTATAATCTGGCTCACCGGTCCTGATCTCATACTCCCCGTCGACCAGGTCAAAATAGAGCCAGGTACCGTCTTCACAGGGCACAATCCCCTTGGACCGGACAATGTAGCCATAGTCCTCGGTCTTTGCAAAAGCCCTCATGGCATTTTCAATCGTCTCCCGGGCGAAGACATGCGGTGTCTCCTTTCCCCAGGTCGTAAATATATCATCCGCATGATGGTGACCGTGCCCGTGGTCATGATGGCAACAGCCGTGGCTCTCCCCATGCTCGTGATCGTGGTGACAGCCATGGCCTTCCTCATGCTCATGCTCGTGACCGTGGTGACAGCTATGGCCTTCCTCATGTTCATGATCGTGATCATGGTGGCAGCAAGCATGGCCCTCTCCGTGCTCGTGATCATGATGATGGTGTTCTGCCTCCTCCTGCTCATGATGCATGGATGCCAGGGCCTGTACCTCCAGGGAATCCTTACCCTCAATCGCGGACAAAAGCACCTTGCCGGTCAGCTGATCCCAGGGTGTGGTAATTACTGTAGCCTTGGGATTATGCTCCTGAATCTGTCTGGTGCAGAACTCCAGCTGCTCGGGACTGGCCTTCTGACTGCGGGAGAGAACAATCGTCGTCGCGTGCTCAATCTGATCAATAAAGAATTCCCCGAAGGCCTTGAGCTGCTTGGAGGCCTTGAGCGCATTGATCACGGTCACCAGGGCTCCCATCTGACAATCCATGGTCTCCGCCACTTCCATGACAGATACCATAACGTCCGACAGCTTGGCCACACCGGAGGGCTCCACGAGAATCCGGTCCGGATGATAGGTCTCAATAACCTCTCTCAGATTCGCTGTAAAGTCGCCGACCAGCGTACAGCAAACGCAGCCGCCGTTAATCTCAGACACGGTGATTCCTGTCTCCTTGAGAAAACCGGAGTCGATGCCGATCTCACCGAACTCATTCTCAACAATAACGACCTTCTCATCCTTTAAGGCGTCGCCGATCAGCTTCTTCATGAAGGTCGTCTTGCCCGCTCCCAAAAATCCGGAAATAATATCAATTTTGGTCTTAGCCATTTTTCTTCCTTTCTCAGGAAGGAGAACATGCAGCGACAAGCAGGCTGTGCGCTCTCCTCTTCGTCAGCTCTCTGCGTCCGCCTACCGCGGAGTCGGCAGATAAGTTGTGCTCCATCAAGTTAGCCACCAGAACCTCTGGTGGCTAATCTATACTTCTATCCTATCACCTCTGTCAAGTGTCTTAATCTTTACATGCGCTCCGGCGCCGCAAATCCCAGGAGGTCGATGCTCTTCTCAAGGATCCTCTTCGTCAGTGAGAGCAGGGCAATCCAGGAGGCCTTTTTCTCCTCATCCTCCTCAGACAGAATTTTCGTCTCGTGATAAAAACGGTTGAAAGCATTGGAGAGCTCATAGATATAGGCGCATAATTTGTGGGGCGCCAGCTCCTCATAGGCAGTCCTGAAGTTATCTCCGAAACGGGCCGCCAGCTGCATCAGATCCTTTTCGCTTGGCGAAGCCGGAGGCAGAACGCGAAGGCCCTCCAAGGAATTCTCCTCCTCATAGCGCTTCAAAATCGACTTGATGCGCACAATGGTATAGAGAATATAAGGGCCGGTGTTACCCTCCGCGGAAGTAAAGCGGTCCAGATCGAACACATAGTCCTTGGAGGCCTGGTTCGAGAGATCCCCGTATTTTAAGGCGGCCAGACCGACGATCTCCGCCGTCCTGCCGGCCTCCTCTTTTTGCATATGACCGCCCTCCAGGATCTTCTCCAGCATTTTTGCGTTGACGTCGGCGAGCAGATTCTCAAGGCGCATGACCCCGCCGTCTCTGGTCTTAAAGGGCTTTCCATCCCTGCCGTTCATGGTTCCAAAGCCCAGGAATACCAGCCCGGTCTCCGGGGGGACAATTTTCGTCTTTCTGGCCACGCGGAAGCACTGGGTAAAATGGAGCTCCTGGCGCTTATCCACCACATAGATGATCTCATCGGGCTGACAGCGTTCCTCCCGCATAACCAGGGTGGCCAGGTCTGTTGTGTTGTAGAGCGCTGAGCCATCCGACTTCAGAATCATGCAGGGAGGCATCTCCTTTGTGTCTGACTCCTCCGCCACATCGACAACCAGGGCCCCCTCGGAGAGATAGGCGAATCCATCCCTCTTCATTTTCTCTACCATAGCCGGAATATAGGGCTGAGCATCGGACTCTCCCATCCAGAGATCGAAGCTGACCGACAGCTTCTCATAGTTCTTCTTTAAATCGCTGACAGAGACACGAAGAATGTGTTCCAGAAGAGCCTGATAACCCCTTCTCCCCTGCTGCAGTTCATTGGTCGCCTGCATGGCAGCGGCGTGGTAGTCCTCATCCTCCTTGGACTTGCCTGAGGCGCAGGGGTAGATTTCCTCCAACTCCGAGATGGTAAACGGTGCCTCCTCAGGGTAGGCCCCCTGATAATCCGCGTCGAAGTAGACCAGGTCCGGCTTGCGCTCACGCAGCTCCGTGATAATCAGACCCATCTGCAGACCCCAGTCTCCCAGATGAATATCCCCCAGAACCTGATTACCCGCGAAACGGGCAATCCGCTTGACTGCCTCTCCGATGATAGCGCTGCGCAAATGTCCCACATGCAGGGGTTTCGCCACATTTGGCCCGCCATAATCGATAATAATGCTTCTGGGATTCCTCTCCTTCTCAAGACCCAGGCGCTCCTGATCTGCCGCCATCTGATTGGCATAGTCCGCCAGAAAGTCCCCGGAAATCCTGATGTTGAGAAAGCCCGGCTTGACAGATTCTACAGACGCAAACATCTCATCGCCAAACAGGCGGTCCGCTATTTCATCCGCGATCATAAAGGGGGCCTTGTGGTAGGTTTTAGCCCCCGCCATAGCGCCGTTGCACTGGTATTCGCACAGGTCCGGCCGGTTGGATACGGTCACCCGGCCCAGCTTGCGGTCATATCCGGCCGCCTCAAAGGCGTTCGCGACCCGCTCGCTAATCAGTTCAAGAAGCTCTTGCATAGATCATCCTCACATCCACTGGTAGGGGGCCCTTTCATCAGCCCCTCATCAAACACAAAATCAGGCACAAAGCATCATGCCTGTAATTCCACAAAATCTGTTAAATTCTAGCATAACCCGCCTCTTTTGTCACAGAGCCGGGGCCTTCCCTTACTTATCTCTGTATGCCCGAGGGCACCTATTCCCCGTCTCTGTAAGCCAAAGGCATTTATTCCTTATCTCGGCAAGTCAAGTCCACCTCTTCTTCATCTCAGCCTCACGCATTCCTGCTGAAGTCATCTGTTTTAAAGATAATATTGCGATATTTCCAGAGAAGGACTTTTAAGAGCCAGCCCAGCAGGCAGACCGAGATCAGCTCTCCCGCGCCGACGGTTAAGGCCAAAAACCAGAAAGCATCTCCCAGGCCGCCGGCATACTTTAAGACCAAAGGAATGATGATGGCGTTGACGATCACCGGGGGCAGGGTCGCGAGAAAGCCCTTCTTTCGAAGCAGGTAGCTGAATACCGCCGCGATCAAAGTCGCCAGACTCCCGAATACAATATCGGCCAGTCCCGCCCCGGGGACAATGATATTGGCGATCAGGCAGCCGACAAAAAGCCCCGGAACCGCCGCCGGCGTAAAGACCGGCAGGATACAGAGGGCTTCTGAAATACGAACCTGAATGGCCTCGCTGGCCAGTCCGAAGGCGGAAATAAAGACGGTTAAAACGACATAGATCGCCGCAATCATAGCCGCCTGGACGATAAACAGGGTACTGAGTTTCTTTTTGTTCATTTGTAATCTCCTTAGTTTTGTTTTACGTGTGGATGGTCTCGAACACACGGCAGGGACTATCTGTCCCACTTATTGCTCAATGCATCGATCTGATCGGCGAACTTGCCCAGATCCTTGTTGGCCCCTCCCTCAGACCGGCGAATGACTGCCATAAGCCTCTCTCCCGCAGCCACAAGGCGACCGAAGACAGCAGAAGTCGTACGCGCCTTCCCCGGGACCTTCTCCTTCCTGACACGGCTTCCGACGGCGACCTGATCTCCTGTGATCAGGTCAAAACTGTCCCCGGAATAGGGGGCATAGCTGTCATAGCCGTATGTCTCCTTGATCGCGGCGGCAAAGGCATCCGTCACCTGATCCTCTCCGTGTACGACAAAAACCCTGGACGGAGCCTCCTTAAACCCGCCAAGCCACTCCAGAAGCATGTTCCGGTCGGCGTGGCCGGAGATGCCGGGCAGCTCGCAGATCTGAGCCCTGACCTCCACTTCCTCTCCGAAGAGCTTGATGTGTCTGGCTCCATTTAAGAGGTTGTAGCCCAGGGTTCCCGGAACCTGATAGCCGACAAAGATCACGGAGGACTCCGGCCTCCAGAGATTGTGCTTCAGATGATGGCGGATCCGGCCAGCCTCACACATACCGGACGCAGAGATGATCAGCTTGGGTTTCTCATCGAAATTGATGGCCTTGGACTCCTCAGAGGAGACCGCCACCCGCAGCCCCGGGAAAGCGATGGGATTGATTCCCTTCTGCACCAGCTCCAGGGCCGCCTGGTCAAAGCACTCCGAGACAGACTTGTTGAAGACATTAGTCGCCTCCACCGCCAGAGGAGAGTCCATATAGACCTCGAAATCGGCGTAAGGAGCGGGAATCAGCCCCTCCTCCTTGATCCTTCGGATATAGTAGAGCAGCTCCTGGGTTCTTCCCACGGAGAAGGCCGGAATCACGATGTTTCCGCCCCTCTTTAAGGTGTCCAGTATCACCTGGGCAAGCGGGACCGCGAAGTCCTGAGGCTTGTCGTGAACCCGGTCCCCATAGGTGGACTCTATCAATACGTAATCCGCGTCTGTCACATGCTCCGGATTCTTGATCAGCGGCCGGTCATGATTGCCGAGGTCTCCGGAAAATACGATCTTGCGCTCTATCCCATTTTCCCTGAGCCAGATCTCAATGAAAGAAGACCCCAGCAGATGTCCAGCGTCATTGAATCTGACTTGAATCCCCTCGCTGACCTCTATCTTGCGTCCATAGGCAATTCCCTCAAAGAGCTGCAGCGTCTTTTCCGCGTCCTTGCTTGTGTACATGGGCTCTACCAGCTGTCCCCCGCTTCGCTGCGCCTTGCGGTTCTTCCACTCCGCCTCCTGCTCCTGAATATGGGCGGAATCTTTGAGCATAATATTGCAGAGCTGCCTGGTCGCCTCTGTGGAAAAGATCGTTCCCCGAAAGCCGTGTACATAGAGCAGGGGCAAAAGGCCGGAATGATCGATATGGGCATGGGTCACAAAAATATAGTCCAGGTCAGACGGATTGACCGGAATCTCCTGATTCTCATAGATATCCGCCCCCTGTTCCATACCGCAGTCCACAAGGAACTTCTTATCCCCTGCCTCCACATAGTGACAGGATCCGGTCACCTCATGCGCGGCTCCAATAAATGTAATTTTCATCCTTCTCCCTCTCTGCTCCCCTTTTCGGAAGTTCCTGTCCTCTTGTCATGCCTGGTCAAATGGATTTCCACTTCCCTCTCATCCTTTTCATAAAACCGCTCCTTTTCACCTTCCTCCCGGCCGACTTGCTCCAGGTAATCAAATGCCGGCAGATAGCAATTGGCCCGCTTCCAGACCAGGCGCCCCGGGATCTCCCTCCCCTCAAAGCGGCTCTCATCCATATTGTGAAAGAGGTCCGCCATCTTAGTCCTGCGGGCCAGGGGATTGACCGCCAGTCTCTTGATATAGTCCAGATAGGGCATGCTCTTGTCATGGGTCAAAAGTTCCACCGCGTCCGCGATTTCATCTCCAAAGATCGACCGGATGTCCTCGACGGTCGCGGAAGAATCCTCTACCGTATCGTGGAGCCAGGCAACGCATTTCTCCTTGGGGTCGCGAAGAAGCGAGGCCACTGTGCGCGGATGCTCGATATAGGGCACCCCGCATTTGTCTGTCTGTCCCGCGTGGCACTTCCTGGCATAAGCCTCTGCTGCTTTGACCAGTTCCAGATCGGTCATGCTCTCACCTCGTCCAGAATCTACGTTTGCTGCTACCATTATAGCCGAAAGAAATCCCCCTGTGTTTCTCCATCGGGAATTTTCACAGGGGGTAACCGGTTTTGATCTACCAGGAAGAACCGCCGCCGCCGCCGGAGCCGCCCCCGGAGAAACCTCCGCCGGAGCCGCCCCCAAAGCTTCCGCTGCCGAAATCTCCCCAGGAGGAGGAATCGGATGCCGGAAGCGTGACAGACGCGTGATAGATATCGTGATTGACCGCGTTCATCAGACTGGAGAAATAATAGTAGTCCCAGAAGGCATCTCCCCTGTCAGCACCCGCCAGATAGGACGGAGCAGGCATGGTAATGTCCTTGAATTTGTCCATCCAAACCTTCGATACGCCCAGAACATAGGCAAAGGGGATAATGTTGTAGAAATACTGGGGATTCTCATCCACCAGCATCTGCAGGCGATCTTTCTCAGCGGTCTGCAAAAAGGTCCGAAAACCGAGGATCCGCCCGTAGATCTCATCTCCTTTGCTCGTGCGCTTGGGCATAAAGTGCATAAAGAAGGCGATGATCAGAGTAGCCGTGATCGCGACCAGAAGTCGAAGCAAAAGTCCTCCGGTAAAATAATTGAAAAAGCCCGCCAGAGAGGATAAAAAGCTCTTCCCCGCATAGAAGATCAGAGCCAGAAATATCCAGGAGCTGGCAATGCGCCACAAAAGGGCCGGAATACTGAGTCCACTGACCCCGCCGACACTGATGCCTCCGATCCTGACCAGTCCGGCGACATGGACGGCAACAAAGCTCATAATCGCCGCGACAATCAAGCCGCTGATGAAAGAGGCCAAAGTCGAAGCTCCCTCCGCGTTAAGCCCGCTGAAAATGGCCACGAAGGAAATCAGAGCCACGAAAATCAGAAGGATCGCGTCGATCAAAAACTCCTGGTTCGTGTAATTCTCCTCCTTTACCTTGGAGTGTAGATTCTCCTGTCTCAGAATCGCCTCGCAGGTCTCATGAAAGCTGCCCTTTAAGTCGGAATGCTTGACCTTGCTCCCAGATTTAAAGAAGCCCTGCATGAAGAGCCGCTCGCTCTCGTTGCTCCCCTTGTAGTGGGATACGCGCTCAAAGCTGATATTTTTCGTAAGGCCCCCGGAAAAGGGAAGACCCCCTCCGCTTTCTCTCTTCTTATCCCGGATGATCAGATAGCCTTCATTGGCCAGGTAGGGGATCAAAGAGGGAATATCCGACATACTGACCTTGCCGTGATAGGCCATGGCTACATCCAGACTGTTATAACCCTCCGGCGGGTAGAACTGAACACTCTCCACAACCTTTCTGTCATTGCCAAAGATGAACCAGAAAATCACCGCCACAAAAATGCCTAAAAGGGCAAGCCCGATGACCAGAAAGAGACTGTAGTCCACAGGATAGGTGTAATAGCCCTCCGGCAGAGTCATGCGGACGGTAAAGCCCTGATTGCTCTTCAGCTGGCGCATCAGCTTACCCTGGATCGTATTTCCCTTGATCTGATAGAGTGTGTCTCCCGTTCGGCCGCTTCCATATCCTCCGGAGGTAAAACCAAGGCTCTTTGCCTGGTCTTCGGTGATCTCCTTTGGCATCGTAATCTGAAAGCTGACATTGCCGATCGTTGTATTCCAGCTGGTTCCGATCAGATTATAGTAGAATTCATCCGCTCCCTTCAGAGTATCCTTGCCCAGCTGATAGCGGTAGGAAATGGTATAAGTCTTGGGACCGTAGACATAGGTGCCTGCATCCCCCATCTTAATCCTGACCTTTCCATTGGACCTCTCCACACTGGACTTGACATTGGCCCGGACATCCGTCACCCTGGCCCGAAAGCTGCTTGAGCTCCCGTCCTCTCTCCGATAAGTCCCCGTCGTCGGAATCGTGCGGATCAGACCATGCTTTTGACTTGTAAAATAGGCCGCGAAGGTCTCTTTGACCTCATAGGTATTATCCTCCTTCACCTGGACATCTACGTGATAGGAATCCATCACATAGCCGTCCGCCAGGCCGTCGCTGCCATCGTGACTCGGAATCAAATCCTCACTGGGAGACAGGTCCAGGTTGTCCGTATTTCCAAAGACATTGTCCGCGGCATGGGCGGGCATGCCGAACAAAAGACACGACTGCAGCAGGAGTCCGAGAGCAAGGATAACAGCGCCAAGCCCTCTTCTGCGCATTCTGTATTTCATCCCTTCTCTCCTTCTACTGTTCAAAATCATTTCCCGCATAGAGTTTGGCCGGGGGCAAATGAAGCATATCGGCGATCAGATTGCCCGGGAAGGTCTCAATCCTCTGATTGTAGCTTCTGGCGCATCCGTTGAAATAGCGAACGGCGTATTCCAGATCCTGATCTTCCTTCTTCTTCTCTTCCTCGGTCATCCCCTCCGCCTGCTTGCTCTCATAAGTCCTGCGGACAGACTCCATGGTGGCCAGAGCTTCCTCTGTCTGTTTGCGCAGACGCGAGATGCCGTTATAGCTGACCACGTAGGCCACGATCGCCGCCAGAATGATAAGGCCGACAATTACAGCGATAAATACCATTTCATTTCCTCCTCTCAGCCCTCCTGCGATTGCGGCAGCACCGTTCGCATCGTCACCCTGGGGCCGCCCCTGTGCTCGATGTAATCCTCTGTAATCTCCACCTCTCCGATATCCGGATCCTTGGGGATCTCATACATGATATCCATCATGTACTCCTCGATGATGGCGCGCAGGGCTCTGGCTCCCAGCTCCTCTTCAGCCGCTTTTCTCGCGATGGCGCGGAAGGCTCCGTCTGAGAAGGTCAGCCTGACTTCATCCAGGGCCAGGAGCTTCTGATACTGCTTGATAATCGCGTTTTTCGGTTCCGTCAGAATGCGGACGAACATATCCTCGTCCAGCTGTTCAAAGGCCGTGACAATGGGAAGTCTCCCCAAAAACTCCGGAATCATGCCGAAATTGCGCAGGTCCTCGCTCCGAACCTTCTCCAGGATGTGGACATCCTTACCGACATCCCCTCTGAGCTCTGAGGTAAAGCCCATGGAGGAACGCTTGGAGAGCCGCTCTTTGATAATGTCCTCAAGGCCCGGAAAAGCGCCGCCCACAATAAAGAGAATATTCCTTGTATTCACGGTCGTCATGGGCACCATTGCGTTCTTGGAAGAGGCCCCTACGGGCACTTCCACTTCCGCCCCCTCTAAGAGCTTGAGCATCCCCTGCTGCACGCTCTCGCCGGAGACATCCCGTGAATGGGTGTTCTTCTTCTTGGCCAGCTTGTCGATCTCATCGACAAAAATGATCCCCTGCTCTGCCCGGTCTACGTCGTTATCAGCGGCGGCGAGAAGCTTGGAGACCACGGACTCAATATCGTCTCCGATATAGCCGGCCTCCGTCAGGGAAGTGGCATCCGTGATTGCTAAGGGCACATCCAAAAGTCTGGCTAAGGTGCGAACCATGTAGGTCTTTCCGCTTCCGGTCGGCCCGATGATCAGAATATTGGACTTTTCGATATCAACTCCGTCCAGATCCTCAGGCGTTCCCAGTTCTCTCTGATTCTCCTGCTCGGAGGCGATGCGCTTGTAGTGGTTGTAGACAGCCACGGAGATCATCTTCTTCGCCTTGTCCTGTCCCACCACATACTGGTCCAGCTGTTCCTTGATCTTATGTGGGGCGGGGATATCCTTGATATTCAGTGTGGGATAGTCGTCCTCATCCTTCTGCCCGTCGGCCCCGCTCTTTTCTCCCGGCTTCGTCCGCTTCTTGATCCTGGGGCCCTGGCCCATTCCCATCATGCCGCCATTGAAGAGGTCGCCCAGATTAAACATGCCAAAGCCGGGAAAACCGGCAAAGGGATTGTTCGAATTCTGTCCGGGGTCTTGATTGGGGCTGGTCTTAACTTCCTGGCCCGGGTCCTGATTGGGGTTTTCCCTGTCTTCTCCGGTATTTTGTTCCGGGCGGTCCTTAGGATCCGATGTTTTCTCCCCGGAATTTCCTGCCGGGTTTTCATCAGCCCCTTCAGATCTCCTGTCAGCGGTTTGCTCCGACTCCTGCCCCTGTATCAACTGATCCTGTCGCAGGGGGCTTCCGTCCGGGTTGACCACATCTGACTTCAGAGCATCCCGATCGGGACTTTTCGGATCTGTCTTCCCGGAAGCGCCCGGCATCATCTGCTGCAGCAAGCCGGGATCCATGGGAAAGCCCATCCGCTCGATTGTCTCAAGGCTCTTTTGCATGCAGTCGGCACAGATGGTCAGATTGCCCGGCAGATGGATCATCTTGCCGGCGACGGAAGAATTGCGGTGGCATACACTGCAGATCTCCTCATAATTGTTGTCATCAGACATATATTCCCTCTATCTCCTACAGATATTTCTTTACTCTTTCTCGTTTTCATCCCGCAGAGCGAGACGGGCCTCCGATCAATCCAACTGTCTTCATTCTGCCTCTTCATTCCCTGCCGCGTTCTCGATCACCTGGTCCATCAGGTCCCAGATATCCTCTCTTCCCTGTTTGGTCAAAGCGGAAAAGGGGATGATGATGGTATCCTCATCCGCCTTGAGCTCCTCTTTCATCTGCCTGAGCTGGCCCGGGATCTGCGATCGCTTGATCTTATCCGCCTTGGTCGCGATGACAATGGCCTGGTAGCCCATATACTGAATCCAGTCGAACATCTGCTTGTCATTGGCATTGGGCCTGTGACGAATATCCAGCAAGAGAAAGACCGCCGCCAGCTGCTCTGACGTGACCAGATACTTCTCGATCATCTTCCCCCAGGCCGCCTTCTCTTCCCTGGAGACCCTGGCAAAGCCGTAGCCGGGCAGATCAACGCAGTAGATCTGATCGTTGATCCTGTAGTAGTTGATTGTCTGTGTCTTGCCCGGCTGAGAAGAGGTTCTGGCATAGGCCTTGCGGTTCATAAGGGCATTGATCAGTGATGACTTTCCCACATTGGATCGTCCCGCAAAAGCCACTTCCGGCAGCTGATTTTTGGGGAGAGCGGATGTGACTCCCGCCACTGTCTCCAGTTCCACACTGCGGATGACCATTATTGACTCGCTTTCTGGGCCAGGAGCATGTTCTCATCCACCATCTGATCCGTGACGGTCAGCTCCTTGACAGAGTCATCGCTTGGAATCTCATACATGGAATCCATCATGACATTCTCCATGATCGACCGAAGACCTCTGGCTCCGGTCTTGCGCTCGATCGACTTCTTGGCGATTTCTCGCAGGGCCTCCTCCGTGAAGGTGAGCCTGGTGTCATCCATGGCAAAAAGAGCCTCATACTGCTTGACGAGACTGTTCTTAGGCTCTGTCAGAATGTGTATCATGTCCTCTTCCGTCAGCTGATTCAAGGCGACATTGATGGGCACGCGGCCGATGAACTCGGGGATCAGGCCAAACTTGACGAAATCCTGAGGCAGAACCTGTCTTAAGAGATCTCCGATCCTCCGATTCTTCTTGTCTACGATATTGGCTCCAAAGCCCATGGAACCAGCTTCAATCCGCTGCTCGATGATCTTCTCCAGTCCGTCGAAGGCGCCGCCGCAGATGAAGAGAATATTGGTGGTATCGATCTGGATCAGCTCCTGTTGCGGGTGCTTGCGCCCTCCCTGGGGCGGAACAGAGGCCATAGTGCCCTCGATGATCTTGAGCAGGGCCTGCTGCACTCCCTCTCCGGAGACATCCCTGGTAATGGAGACATTCTCAGATTTCTTGGTAATCTTGTCGATCTCATCAATATAGATAATTCCAAGCTGCGCCTTCTCGACGTCATAATCGGCAGCCTGGATCAGCTTGAGAATAATATTCTCCACATCCTCGCCGACATAACCGGCCTCTGTCAGGGTAGTCGCGTCCGCGATCGCGAAGGGGACGCCAAGAGTCCGGGCCAGGGTCTGCGCGAGCAGGGTCTTTCCGGAACCGGTGGGCCCCAGCATTAAGACATTGGACTTCTGCAGCTCAACGTCAGTTTTATCCCCCTTCATAATCCGCTTGTAGTGATTATAGACTGCCACGGAAAGGACCTTCTTGGCCTCATCCTGACCGATGACATACTCGTCTAAGAAGGCCTTTAGCTCCTTTGGCTTCTTCAGGTTAATCTCAAAGCTCTCCCTCGGCTTGGCAAAACGCCCTTCCTCGGCAAAATCCTCATCGATGATCTCCGCGCAGATATCGACGCACTCGTCGCAGATATAGGCCCCGTTCGGGCCGGCAATCAGCTTGCGCACCTCCGACTGGGTCTTTCCGCAGAAAGAGCAGCGCACCTCACCGTCTTTTTTCTTGTTTGCCATCTTGCTCCTCATTGATAAAGACATGGCAAGGGCATCCCTGACGGGCTACCCTTGCTCTTGCTTCCTGTGTTTCACTTTAGCGGTGGTCAATAATCTGATCGACAATTCCGTACTCCAGAGCCTCTTTGGCGTCCAGATAGTGGTCGCGCTCTGTATCCGCCGCAACCTGTTCATAGGTCTTTCCGGTATTGTCCGCCAGAATCTGATTCATCTTGCGCTTGGTCTTTAAAATGCTCTCTGCGGCGATTTCAATCTCCGTCGCCTGGCCCTTGGCCCCGCCGGAGGGCTGATGAATCATAATCTCCGCATTAGGCAGGGCGTAGCGCTTGCCCTTGGCCCCGCCCGCCAAAAGGAATGCCCCCATGGAAGCAGCCATTCCGATGCAGATGGTTGAGACATCCGGTTTGATATAGTTCATTGTGTCATAGATGGCCATCCCGCAGGTCACCACCCCTCCGGGGGAATTGATATAGAGGTGAATATCCTTATTGGGATCCTCAGACTCCAAAAAGAGCAGCTGGGCCACAATCAGGGAAGCCGTCGTCTCATTGACGTCTTCGCCCAGGAAGATAATCCGGTCCTTGAGGAGTCTTGAATAGATATCATAGCTCCTCTCTCCTCTGCTGTTCTGTTCAATTACATAAGGCATTGATGCCATAGAAATCCCTCTCTTTCATAAGAGACGAAAATGCCCCCACAAGGGAGCATTTCCACCTCTGTCTGCCTGTGATGCGATTACTCCTCTTTCTCGGGCTCTTCTTTCTTGTCCTCTTCCTTCTTCTCTACTTCCCTGACATTGTCGTAAATCAGGTCAACCGCCTTCTGGATCGCCAGATCCTTCTTCATATTCTCACGCTGGGACTCATCGACCAGCTCCTTGACCTTGTCCAGCTCCATCTTGTAGCTGTCAGCCATCTTCTTGAGTTCTTCCTCGACATCCTCGTCAGAGGCAACAAGTCCCTCCGCCTTGGCCAAAGCCTCGAGAACCAGAGAGGACTGAATCCTGCTCAGAGCGTCCGGGCGGGCCTGCTCACGGAACTGGGCCATGTTCATACCGGTAAACTGCAGGTACTGCTGCATGGACAATCCCTGCTGAGCCATATTCTGAGAGAATTCATTCATCATCTGATCCAGCTGGAAGTCGACCATGGGATCCGGGATCTCCATCTCAGAAGCCTCAGCAAGCTTGGCGACAGCCTCGTCCTGCTGGGTCCGCTTTGCCTGCTCCTTCTTGCGCTCCTCCAGCTTCTTCCTGACATCCGCCTTATACTCATCGAGGCTGTCAAACTCGGAAACATCCTGGGCAAACTCGTCGTCCAGGTCCGGGAGCTCGGTCGTCTTGACCTCGTTGACCTTGACCTTGAAGCTTGCCGCCTTGCCTGCCAGACTCTTCTCCTGGTAATTCTCAGGGAAGGTGACATTGACCTCAAGCTCATCTCCGGCGCTATGGCCGATCAGCTGATCCTCAAAATTGTCAATGAAGGAACCGGAACCGATCTTGAGATCATAGTTCTCTCCCTTGCCCCCGTCAAATGCCTGTCCGTCGACAAAACCCTCAAAGTTGATGTTGGCTGTGTCACCCTTTTCAATGGCGCGATCTACGGTGACGGTACGGGAGTTCTTATTGCGCTCCAAATCAATCTCCGTATTCACTTCATCATCCGTGACGTCCGTATCGATCTTGGTCACTTCGATTCCCTTGTAGTCAGCCAGCTTTACCTCCGGCTTCACGGCGACCTCGGCCGTAAAGATGAAGTTCTTGCCCTTCTCAAGCTGCTCAATATTGATCTTGGGCTGTGAGGCGATCTCTAAGCCGCACTCGTCATATGCCCTGGGATATTCCTTTGAGAGCAGGTCGTTGGCGGCATCGTCATAGAAGACCTGGGGTCCGTACATCTTCTCAACCAGCTGTCTGGGCACCTTGCCCTTGCGGAAACCGGGAACGGAAATCGACTTCTTCTGCTTCTGATATGCTCTCTCAAGAGCCTTCTCAAGCTCAGCCGCGTCGACCTCGACGGTCAGCTTCGCCATATTCTTCTCTAAATTCTCAACCTTAACGCTCATTTCCTGCTCCTCCTTGTCAGCCGCCGAAGCGCACGACGGGACACGTGTATTCCACTGTTTCCTCAGCACCTATCGCGAATCCGCGTATAGGTGCACAAACAAATGGGATTATAGCATAGGCCTTTCCTCTTCTGCAAACCCTCTGGACCGAATCACACGCACGACAGAATCGACGTATTTCCGGCAGGTCTCCTCATTTACGGCCTCAACCATAACCCTTACCAAGGGCTCTGTTCCCGAAGCTCTGACCAGGATTCTCCCATCGTCTCCCAGAGCCTGCTCCGCCGCTCTGACAGCGGCCAGAACCTCTTCATCCTTCTGGGCGGCCTCCTTGTCCGTCACACGGACATTCTCCAGGACCTGGGGATACATGACGCAGTCCCTCGCCAGTTCTTTCAGACTCTTTCCCTGCTCAATACAGGCCTCCATAATCTTTAAGGCCGTCAGGATACCGTCGCCGGTCGTCGCGTGCCGGCTGAAGATAATGTGGCCGGACTGCTCCCCGCCCAGGGAGAAATGATTAGCAGACATATTCTCATAGACATAGCGGTCTCCGACAGCCGTCTTCTCGTAGCAGATCCCGGCCCGGTCCAATGCCTTGTAGAGTCCCAGATTCGACATGACAGTGGTCACAATGGTGTTCTTGTGCAGCTGTCCGCGCTCATTTAAGAATCTGCCGCAGACATACATGATCTGATCGCCGTTGACCAGACAGCCGTTCTCGTCGACAGCCAGACAGCGGTCCGCATCCCCGTCGAAGGCAAAGCCGACCTCGCAGCCCTCGGCGATCACATAGTGCTGCAGGGCCTCGATATGCGTCGAACCGCACCTGTCATTGATATTGGTCCCGTTCGGCGTATTGTTGATCACATGGGTATCGGCTCCCAGGGCATCAAAGACAGATTTCGCCACACTGGAGGCGGACCCGTTGGAGCAGTCAATCGCGATCCTGCGGCCCCTGAAGGATCTGGTCTCCGTCGCAATCAAATAGCCCATATAGCGGTTTCGGCCGGCGGCGAAATCGACGGTACGGCCGATTTTGGTCCCGGTGGCCAGGGGGAGTTCTCCCATCTTCCCGTCCAAATAGGCCTCAATCTTCTCAATGATATCATCGGACAGCTTCTCTCCCGCCCCGTTGATGACCTTGATCCCATTGTCATAGTAGGGGTTGTGCGAAGCGGAAATCATGACTCCGCAGTCAAAGTCCTCTGTCCTCGCCTCATAGGAGACAGAGGGCGTCGTCGTGACATGCATCAGATAGCAGTCCGCTCCCGTCGAGGTGATGCCTGCTGCCAGAGCGTACTCGAACATATAGGAGGACCGCCGGGTATCCTTGCCCATGACAATGCGGGTCTCCTCGCCCTCCTTCTTATTCCTGCTGTAATACCAGCCCAGAAACTTGCCGACGCGAAACGCGGCGTCAGCCGTCAGCACTACATTGGCCTCACCCCGATATCCGTCCGTTCCGAAATACTTGCCCATAAATCTACCTCACGCAAAAGAAAATCAATTTCTGATCATCGCCGGGCGGTCGGCATATCCTCTTCTCGCCGGCCCCACATAAAGGCGAAGGCTATTATAACATTTCCTATGCGCCTGCCATAGCCGCGCCGCCCTTTGAGCTCCTGGAGGCCAGATACTGGATCAGGACACAGACCGCTATGACCACGATGCCGATAATGTCCGTCAGCGCCCTGGGATCGATCAGCATAAGGCCTCCGAGGGCAAAGAGAACGCGGACGACAGGATTTATTTTTGCCAGAAGATACCCCTCGAAGGCAGAAGCGACGCCGAAGATCCCGATCAGGGAGGTCACCGTTATCTGAATAATCGTCGGCACCGTCGTATTGATCAGAAGCAGGGCCGGGTTATAGCAGAAGACATACGGCACGATAAAGATGGCAATGGCCAGTCTCGAGGCGTTGAATGCCGTTTTCATGGGATTGGACCTGGCGATGGCGGATCCCGCGTAGGCTGCCAGCGCGACCGGGGGCGTAATATCCGCGACAATACCAAAATAGAACACAAAGAAGTGGGCCGCCAGAGTCGGCACCCCCATGCGGATTAAAATAGGCGCCGTGGTCGCCGCCATGATGGCGTAATTGGCAGTTGTCGGCACCCCCATGCCCAAAACGATGCAGACAAGCATGGTCAAGAGCAGGGCGATGATCAGGCGGTTTCCCGCCAGCCCCACAATACCGTTTACAAGTTCATTTGCCAATCCGGTCATGGTGATAATGCCGGAAATAATGCCGGCCACGCCGCAGGCTGCTCCCACCGTAATGGAGGACTGGCCGCCTGCCATAAGAGCATCGACGATCTTGCCCGGCGTAATCCGATTGTCCTTGTGAAAGAGAGAGACCAGGATCGACAGCAGGATACAGATGGCCGCCGCTTTCTGCATGGTCATCACATTGGCGGATACCCAGTAGACCAGCATGACCAGGGGGAGAAGCAGATAGATCTTCTTAAAGAGCTCTTTCGCCCTTGGCAGGTTCTCAGGCTCTTCTCCCTTGAGGCCCAGCCGCTTGGCCTCTAGGTGCACGGTGATGAAAATCCCCGCGAAATAGAGAAAAGCCGGAATAATGGCCCGGCTGATGATATCAGAGTAAGGGACCCCGACAAAATCCGCCATCAGAAAGGCCGCCGCTCCCATAATCGGCGGCATGATCTGGCCTCCCGTCGAGGAAGCCGCCTCAACGGCCCCCGCGAACTCGGGGCGATAGCCGGTCTTTTTCATCATAGGAATAGTGACAGACCCGGTCGTCACGGTATTTCCTACCGAAGAACCGGATACCATGCCGCAGAGGGCGGAGGAGATAACCGCCACCTTGGCGGGGCCTCCCGAGAAGCGACCGGCAATAGAGTTTGCCAGGTCGATAAAGAAGCCCGAAATCCCTGTTCTCTCCAAAAAGGCGCCAAAGATGATAAAGATCACAATGTACTTGGACGCGACATTGACGGGCGTCGCGAAAATCCCCTCTTTCGTGTAGAAGAGATTGCGGATCAGATAGCGGACACGGCCAAAGAAGTCCGGATTGGTCAGACCATAAAAAGCTGCGTAGAGGATAAAAAAACCGGCCACTAAAAGGATGGGAATCCCGACACAGCGACGGGTCACCTCGATCAAAGCGGCAACAGCGACAATCCCCACCAGAATCTGAAGAACTGTGAAATGCGTTCCCTGGAGGACGATGCTCTTTGCGTTAAACGTGAAGTAGAGGTAGGAACCGGTCCCCAGAATGGTGAAAATCAGGTCATACCAGGGCATGTGATTCTCTCTCTGCTCACCTCTTTTGGCCGGATAGACCAGGAAGCCCATCATGATGATCAGGGCCATAAAGGAGGTCAGACGAATCTCCTCTAAAAATGTCGCAAACAAAGTCACATAAATGCAAAAAAGGGAAAAGCCCACCATAACGCACTTGATAACCAGACCGGGCCTGCCGGTCCAGATGCGGGTGTTGGACTCTCGGTCATACTTCTTCATCACGGCGTCGACTTCCGCGGACGACACCGTCTGATTCATATCGCTCATCGGGACTCCTCTCTCACTCTTCTGACTTCACAATGACGCCGTGTTCCGCGTAGTACTTAGCCGCTCCCACGTGGAAGGGGATATCGATCCCCTGCGTTGCCGATGATACGGACAGTTCCTTGCCCTTGGCATTCTCCCTGGCGATGTCCTGGCTGTGGTCAAAAATGGCTGCCGTCAGCTTGTAGACTGTATTTACGTCCAGATTCTTTGAGACAAGAACCGTGGCCTTGATGGTCACCGTCTCGATCGGATCATTCTGCTTGGGATAGGTCCCGGCGGGCAGGGTCTGCGCGGCATAGAACTTGTTATCCGCCAGCAGACGGTCGCGGGTCGTTCCGTTAATCGGGACGATCTTGACCCCATTGGTTGTGGCCAGCTCGGTAATTGCCGTAACAGGAGCGCCAGCCACAATAAAAGCGGCGTCGATCTTGCCATCCTTTAAGGACTCCTTGGAATCCTCGAAGGACTGGTACTGGGGGCGAATCTCATCCAGGGAGATATCCGCCGCCTTCAGGACGTCTACAGCATTGAAATAGACGCCGGAGCCGGCCGCGCCGATTGAGACGCTCTTGCCCTTTAAGTCAGAGACTGACTGGATCTTGTCGTCCATGGTAATGATCTGAACCGTCTCATTGTAGAGGGCCCCGAGGACGCGAAAGTCCCGGTTGGCGCCGGAGGACTCAAAGAGGCGGGTTCCATTCCAGGCATAGGTCATGACATCGGACTGAGCAAAGCCGAGCTGGTAGTCCCCATCAGAAATAGACTCAATATTGACCTTGGAGGCGCCGGTGGATACCGCCGTCACCTTAACTCCGGCAAAATTGGTCATATACTGAGATAAAACGCCTCCAAAGCTATAGTAGGTACCGGCGGTTCCGCCGGTTCCGAACATGAGGCGGTTCTGGCTGCCGCAGGACGCCAGAAAAAGCGCCGCAGCCAGTCCCATGGCAAGCAGGCAGCCCGCGCGCGATCTCTTCTTCCTTGTCATACTCTCTCCTCTTCTTCATGTCAATCCGTGGCTTCTTCACGTCAATCCACGGCTTCTTCATATCAATCCATAACAATCAAATGTCCACTCCGCGCACAGAAAATTTTTCCCTCTTCTTTCGGACGCAAAGCCCCTGTCATTAGGAAAACTTTGACTTCAGCCAATCCAGGCCGTCTGACAGGCGCTCTCTCCATGCTTCAAGACCAAGAGCGGCGCCCTGTCCCCCTGTTGTCCTCTCCTGATTTTGTTCCGGGTTCTCCCAGAACAAACCCTTCCCCGAGAGCAGCTCCTCCCGGTGCTCCTGAATCAGAGGCAAAAGATCCTCTCCCCGATAGCGATCCCTCTCCTGATCCCTCGCAAATCCCCAGAGCAAAAAGGGCATGGGATCTACATCCGCGGGAATGCGCCCCTGCCGGATCCAGTCAGAAGCCATCTGGCGCAGCTTATTGCAGGCCGCTGTCAGATGTCTGCCCACAAGCTCCTCCGAAATTCCCATCGCCGCGGCGATCTCCTCCGGACTCATCGACAGCTCATAGTAGAAAAATCCGGCGAGAGATTCCGGCAGATTCATAATACGCAAGGCCGTCACAAGGCGGTTTCCAGCCCTCTCGTAGGGATTGTTCCTGTCATCCTCCCCGCTCTGTGGCAGGCAAACCGAGGACAGAAGCTCCCTCTTGGCATAGCCCTGGCTCACGGTCTCTTTCTGCGCGAAAATCTTGCGGTAATCCTCCTCGTGTACCTGAGCCAGCATGGTCATTCCGCTCGCGGCCACGATGCGGTCCATCAGCTCCCCGGGGCCAACCCCCTCGCCAAGCATGGAGAGATACTGCTGGGCTCTGGCATAAGAAATCAGCAGAAGATCCAGCGTCAGCCGCTCATCCCTCATCAGGTAGGCGGCGGTATAATAGGCTCGGTCAATGGTCATCGAATACAGATCCGAGAGACTCTGTACCATATGAAAGCGCTCCCTTTCAAAAACATGCACACAATAACTTCTCTATTTTAGCACAGAAAAATTCCTCTCCTGAAAAAGATTTTCTGTCCTGCCAGGCCCGAACCTGTCAGCCGCATTCTCTCCTCTTTTCCTCTCAGTTCTGGAAGCTTCCTGTACTGATCTTCGGCACAGTAAAGCCCCTGGAGAAATAGTCTCCGTCCGACAGCTGATAGCTCCCGTCGGGATGACTGCTTCCATCCCTGTAATCGATTTCGATCCCGGGCTGTACATTGTAACAGAAGACGCAGAAGCTGACGCTCCTGCCGGCGTCCGAGACAGAATAAGCCTCCATGAGCACGCCTCTGGCGACAAGCTCATTTTCCCTGAAAACGGGAGTTACCCGGTAGAGAAGGGAATTCCCTGTCTTCTTGACATAGGAAGCCGCCAGGTCCTCGAAGGGTTCCATCCCGCTCACATTCATATAGCGGGTTCCTGTGATCAGATTCTTGGGATTGGCGTTTTGGCCGGTCAGCTGATAACCGATCAAATGGCAGCGATTGTAGAGATAGCGGTCTTTGATAATGTCAGCGTATTTAATGGTATGCCAGCCGCTGGGCCTGACAGCTCCGATCTCCCCTCTCCTGGCTGTGGGCATGAGTTTCGGATTGATCTTTGCCCAGGCCACCCCGCAGCGTCCCATAGAGTCCAGCTCAGAATAGGACTGGCCCGAAAGACCGTCTGTTTCCTCCCTGCTGAAGTAGGGCCGATTCCTGTGCATGACGGCAAAAGCGGACCCCTCATAGGCGGGAATGTCCGCCGGATCAAATTGATCCCGGCTCTCCTCTTCGCCTGTGCCGGATTGACCTGACGAGTCCTTCGTCTGTCCCTGCCGGCCGTCTTCCTCCCTCGAAATCTGGCCGCTGCTTTCCCTCTCGGATTGACCGGCCCTCAGCGCGATTGAACCGCAGCCATTCAGGCCGACCAAACCGGCCAGCGCCAGTCCGATCAGAAGTCCCCATCGCCTACTTCTTCCGCCAATCATGAACAAGTTCCCCTTTGAATCGCTTTTCTTTGAATCGTTCTTTCTCTGAACTTCTCTTTTTCTCTGAACTGCTCTTCAAATCGCTTTTCTCTCTGAATTACTTTTTTGACAGTATTACCTTTTCAACAGCACTCTTTTTCAAAGATGAGCGCAAGAAAAGCGTATGCGCGGGCCGTCAGCGAAAGGAGTCGAAAACACGGATCAATTTCTCCTCTAACTCGTCAAAGTCTCTCTCCTGAAAGATCAGAGGCGGCAGCATTCGGATGACATCCCTGCCTGCCGTCAGAATGACCAGCCCCTCCTCTAAGGCCCTGGCCGCCACCTGCCCCGGTTCTAAGGTCGTCACAAGCCCGCGCATAAAGCCAATGCCCCGATAGGAGCTGATGAAGTCATAGCGGTCTACCATGCCCTGGAGTATTGCCTCAAAATACGGGGACAGGGCTGTCACATGCTCCGGGATTCTCCGCTGTCGCATCAGACGGATCGAGGCGGTCACTGCCGCGCATGCCAGGGGATTTCCTCCATAGGTGGTCCCGTGATCTCCGGGGACCAGAGACGTCTGAGCCAAGTCCTGGCTGACACAAAAAGCTCCCACTGGCAGGCCGAGTCCCAGGGCCTTGGCCGTGGTCAGAATGTCCGGGCGGATTCCATAGTCCTGATAGGCGAACATTCGCCCGCTGCGCCCCATACCGCACTGAATCTCATCGACGATCATCAGAATGCCGCGCTCATCACAAATCCGGCGGATCCCGCGCAGAAAGTCCCTGCTGGCCGGGATGATCCCTCCTTCTCCCTGCACGGTCTCCAGGATAATGGCGCAGACCCCTTCCTCCAGCTGGTTCTTAACGGACTCCAGATTATTAAATTCAGCATAGCAGACCCCGTCCATCAGGGGATAAAAGGGGGTGCGGTAATGTTCTGTTCCTGTGACAGATAAGGCTCCAACCGTTCTGCCATGGAAGCTGTGCTTCATGGCTATGATTTTCTGACCGGCCTTCGGGTTTTTCAGATAAGCATGCTTTTTGGCAGTTTTTAAGGCTCCCTCGATTGCCTCGGCGCCGGAGTTGGTGAAAAAGACCCGGTCCATACCGGTGACCTGAGTCACTGCCTCTGAGGCGGCCGCGAGCTGGGGCGTATAATAGAGATTGGAGCTGTGAATCAGCCGTTCCAGCTGCTCGTGCAGAATACAGTTATATTCCGGATCACCATATCCCAGAGCCATGACCCCGATCCCGGAGCCCGCGTCCAGGTATTTCTTCCCGTCCGTATCATAGAGGTATACCCCCTGCCCGTGGTCAAAGACGACGGGAAAGCGATTGTAGACATGAAAGAGGTTCTCTTCTGCCCTTTTGATGTATTCCTCCTGCTTCATACCGGTCCTCTCCTTATATTTTGTCAGCTGATACGGCGTCATCAGAGAGCATGGCCGTGCCAACTCCCTTGTCGGTAAAGATCTCAAGAAGGAGGCAGTGGGCCAGGCGGCCATCCAGAATATGAACCCTGTTGACCCCATTCTCAACCGCCTCAATACAATTGTTTATCTTGGGCAGCATCCCGCCTGTAATACAGCCGTCCTTCATCAGCTTGCGGGCCTCAGAGACGGTCAGCTCTGAGATCAGCGTCCTGGGATCATTTGAGTCCTGATAGACTCCTTCGATGTCAGTCAAAAAGGCCAGCTTCTCTGCCTGAAGCTCCCTGGCAATCGCGCAGGCAGCCGTATCCGCATTGATATTATAGGTATCATAGTGATCGTCATACCCGATCGGGCAGACAATCGGAAGGAAATCCTTCTGCAGCAGATCCAGCAGGATCTTCGGGTGAACCTCCTTGACCTCTCCCACATAGCCGATATCCTGCCCCTTGGACAATTTCTTTGTCACCTTGAGCAGACCGCCGTCCTTGCCGGAGATTCCAACGGCGTGAACTCCCTGCTCCTCAACCATACGGACCAGTGACTTGTTGACGCGATTTAAGACCATCTCTGCGATCTCCATGGTTGGCTCATCCGTCACACGCAGACCGTTGATGAAGCTCGGCTTCATGCCGACCTTGCCGACCCAGCTGCTGATCTCCTTGCCTCCTCCATGGACAATGACAGGCTTAAATCCGACCAGCTTCAAGAGAACCACATCCTGGATGACGTCCTTTTTCAGCTCCTCATCCAGCATGGCGCTGCCGCCGTATTTAATCACAATCACCTTGCGGTTAAAGCGCTGAATATAGGGGATTGCCTCGATCAATGTCGCGGCCTTGTCCTGAATCTCTTCGATCTTCTTGTCTGAAATCGTGCCGTTTTCCATCTGTGCCTCTCTCCTCGAATCATCTCTTGCAGGTCCTATGATCGGTAGTCCGCGTTAATGGTTACATAGTCATGAGTCAGATCACAGCCCCAGGCCGTGGCCTCATGGTCTCCCTGTTTCATGTCGCAAATCGCCGTTACTTTTGGGGCGGTCAATATCTCTGTCGCTTTTGCCTCGCTGTAATCAAGGGTGAGACCGTCCTTGACCAGCTGGATTTTTCCCTTTTCAGACGAGAAATAGAGGTCTACCCGATCCGGATCGAAGTCCACGCCGGAATATCCCAGAGCGCAGAGTATGCGGCCCCAATTGGCGTCATGACCATAGATGGCCGCCTTGGTCAGAGAAGAGGTCACCACCGACTTGGCCAGAATTCTGGCCTCCGCGTCAGAGCGGGCATTTCTCACCTTGACCTCAAAGAGGCAGCTCGCCCCCTCTCCGTCCGCGGCCATCTGCCGGGCCAGAGAGCCGCAGACCGCTGACAGGGCCTTGACAAACGCCTCATAGTCCTCATTTTTCCTGTCAATTTTTCGGTTGTCTGCCTGTCCATTGGCGAGAAGCAGACATGTGTCATTGGTCGAAGTATCTCCATCCACGCTGATCATGTTGAACGTGTCCGGCACAACCGTTGCCAGGGCCTGCTGCAAAAGGCTCTGCTCTATGGCGCAGTCGCTTGTGATAAAACAGAGCATGGTGCACATATCCGGATGGATCATCCCGCTGCCTTTGGCCATACCGCCAATGGTCACCCTTTTCCCATCTAAAGTCAGCGTCACCGCAGCCTCCTTGGGAGAAGTGTCTGTTGTCATAATGGCTCTGGCTGCCCGATGACCGGCCACAGGGCCGGACTGAAGGTCAGAAGCCATAGCCCCGATTCCTGCGCAGATCCGATCCAGGGGCAGATCCATCCCGATCACACCGGTAGAAGCCAGCAGAACCTCCTCCGGCGCAAGTCCGAGGGCCCTGGCGGCACAATCTGCTGTCTTCCCGCAGACCCTAAGCCCCCGCTGACCCGTGCAGGCATTGGCGATTCCCGCATTGACGACAATGGCGCGGGCTGTCCCCTTCTCCCTGACAATCCGCCTGTCCCAGAGAACCGGCGCCGCCTTGACCACATTCCTGGTAAAGACTCCCGCAGCCGCACAGGAGCTGTCAGAGACCAGCAGAGCCATATCTGCTCTCTCCCGGTACTTGATCCCCGCGGCAGTATGTCCGACGCGAAAGCCACTGGCAGCGGCAACGCCGCCCTCGATCACCTGATACATTGGCACCTCCTCTCCTGCCCTCTGGCAGAACAAAGCTCTATGTCAGACCCGACTGCCCGTTAAAGCGGGTGATATTCTCCCCGTTCAGGATAAACGCATAGGAATGAATATCTTCCCTTCGACTCCAGCCCTCTTCCCGCCAGAAGGCATTGCCCAGTTCGTTGGATTGAAAGGCAATCAGAGTCACCTTATTGATGTGCTCCCTGCGCAGAGCCAGCATGGCGGCTGTCACCATGGCCCCGCCGATTCCTCTCTTGCGGCAGCTGTCAGCGACACAGACGTGATAGAAGCTTCCCTCTCTTCCATCGTGTCCGCACAGGACCGTTCCCACAATTCTCCCATCCATCTCCGCCACAATGGAAGTCGCCGGATTCCGGCGGATAAAGCGGGCAATCCCCTCTCTGGAATCATCGATGCTTCGCAGACCGAGCCCACGGATGCTCTTCCAGAGAGCAAGAACCCAATCATAGTCCTCTTCTTGCATGGTGCGAATTGTATAATTGATCTTCGCTTCCATATTCTATCCTATTCACTCATACCATACGTTCATGTCAACATTCCCCTTGCCCTCCTGGATTCCGGGCACATGACCGGCGGAGCTGTACTGCCAGAGATTGAAGCTGCCCGTGTAGTTGGTGTAGGTGTTGTAGTGAGCCAGCCAGACAGGTTCATGCAGCTGATCCGGGTGCAGCTGCTCATAGAAGAAGGACTTGCTGGCATAAATGCCCGACCGGTAGCCCTCCTGCTCCACCCTGCGGTAGAAGGCCAGGGCTGCCGCTGTAGCTGTGTCCTTGGAGATGTGCGCCAGGGCCAGACGGCCGCTGGTCGTCGTATAGTATTCATAGTCCATGAAGACCGGCAGGTCTAAGGACACGCCTGACTTCTTCACGACGTCGACTGCGTACCTGGCCTCTTCTTCTCCCTCTTTCTCATTGAGAGCCTGAGAATAGAAGTAAACGCCGACCTTGATCCCGGCCGCCTTGGCCTCGCGCAGATTTTCAAGGGCATAGGGATCGCCGCCCAGAGCGCCGCTCTCGACTCCCCGGTATCCCACGCGGATAATAGCGAACTCGACTCCGGCTTTCTTGACCTCTTTCCAGTCGATCTTGCCATTGTGCTTTGAGACATCGATTCCCAGGTGCTTTTTGGCATTGGCAAACCTGTCCTGATGCTTTAATTTCTTAAACTCATCATAGGCGATGGAATCGCGGTTTACATCTTCATTGTCCCAGACGACGTCGGAGAGGACGAAGCTCTGCCCCTTGTTTTGATTCCAGGACCACTGCTGGACATTCGCTCCGCTGTAAGCACGGCCTTCAGGAACGTCCAGGGCCTTCGAGGACGCCATATTGATAAAGGTATAGGATCCTCCCTCCATCTCGTGGATAATCCACTTCTGCGCCAGGGAATCGTTGCTCGCGTACTGCTGGACATTGGCCCCGTTCGCGTGGCTGGCGGCCGCGACCTCTAAGACCTTCCCGGAATGCACATTCGTCAGCGTGTAGTAACCGCGCGGATCATACTGAACCTTAAAGCGCTGGGCATCCGTGTTGTTGATGGCGTAGAGACCCGCATTGGCCCCGCTCTCCATAGAGGCCCCGCTGATGTCGACCACCTGTCCCGGATTGTTATAGGCATGAAAGCGATAAGTGGATCCATCCGCCAGGCTCCTGGCATCTGTCTTCTCCAGGCGAAATATCTGAGCCCTGCTGCCGTTCCAGTCGCAGACCTGCAGATTGCCTCCATTCCTCGTGTCCGCCGCGAAGAGATCCAGGACAGCGGCGCGGTTATGAGCGGCCAAAAGCCAGACGCGTCCGTTTCCTGCATCCGCCAGATAAAAGCGCTGATTAACACTGTCGTCATTTTCCCTGAGGAAGACATTGGCTCCGCTCTGTCCTCCTCCGTCATAGGTGACCACCTTGCCGGACTGGGCCGATGTGATCCGATAGCTTCCGTCCGCATTTTTGCTGAAGATGAAGCGCTGTGCCCTGCTTCCATTCCCATCGTAGATCTGCAGGTTGCAGCCATCCTCCATGCTTCCCCCTGGCAGATCCGCGACCTTGCGGTCGTTGACGGCAGAATGCATTTCATAGACCCCGTCCTCTGCGTCGGCGACTTTTGGCGCGTCAATCAGGGTGAATTTCTGATGCATGCCCCCGCTGTAATCCCAGAGCTGAACATTGGTTCCGTTTGCTGTCTTCCGCTCCGCCAGATCTAAAACCTTGTTGGACAGGGCGGAGATAATACGGTAATAGCCATCGACAGTGACATCCACCTTCCAGCGCTGGGCCAGGCTGTCGTTGCTGTCATAGAGCTGGACATTGGCCCCGTTTTCACGGCTGGCTCCGGATACATCCAAAACCCTCCCGGTCGTCGCGTTATAGATCGTGTAGGTTCCATCCCCATGATACATAAAGGTGTAGCGCTGAGCCGCCGAGTCATTGCGGTCATAGAGGCTGACATTTGCTCCCTGTCTGCCGTCCGCGGATGGAATGTCCAGAACCCTTTTCTCATTCATGGCGGAAGCGATCAGATAGGTTCCGTTGTCCAGAAACTGATGAGGAGCGACTCCATTGCTCTGCGAATCCGCCGTCCGACGCAGATAAAACGTCTGCACGCCGGCCGCGCCCAGGCGATTCAGCTGCACATTGCTTCCGTTCGCCAGCGAAGTCCCCCTTATGGTCAGGTATTTGCCGGAAAGCTTTGAGACAAAACGGTAGAGTCCCCCGCCCAGGAATTCCGCCTTCCAGAGCTGCGCGTCGCTGCCATTGTCGTCATAGATCTGAACATTGGCCCCCTCCTCCCTGGAGGCGGAAGCGACATCCAGCACCCGCTCCGTCAGCTCCGTATAGATGCTGTAGCAGCCATTTCCCCGGTAGACAAATCGATACTGCTGGGCCTTGGTATTATTCTTGTCATAGACCTGCACATTGGTCCCCTTGTCGGCATTGCCCGCCGGAAGATCAAGAACCTTGCTGTGGTCGCCAGACGCGGCAATATAGTAGCTTCCACTCTCAAGGACCTGACCGGGAGCCTTCTCTGAGACGGCCGTCAGACGGAATTTCTGGGCGCTGCTCCCGTTGTGCTGATATACCTGTACATTGGTCCCGTTTTTGGTCTTGCCGCCGGCAAGATTCAAAAAGAGCCCAGACCCTACATTAAGCATCTGATAGAAGCCATCCGACCCCTTCTTGAGAATCCACCGCTGGGCGTCTGTCTCATTTTCCTCATACACATCGACATTGGAGCCATTCTCCCTGCCGGCATACTGAACCTCTAAAAGACGACCGCTCAACACGGATCGGATGGTATAGTAACCCTCCGGATGATAGGTCAGGAGAAAGCGCTGGGCCTCGCTCCCATTCTTCCGATACAACTGCACATTTGCCCCATTGTCCCGGTTGCCTCCGGCGATGTCAAGAACCTGGTCCTTGTCGACGGCTGACGCGATTACATATTCCCCGTTGCCGATGACATAGCCCTTGTTGGGCACGGGATAGGTATCTTGGGCCTTGCCCGACACAGCGGAAGCGCTTGCGTACAGGGCATTGGCCGACCGCGTGAACCTCTTCTGGCCGACTTTATCCTCTGCCGTCTGCGCAGAACTGCTCTGACCTTCTTCGGTCCCGGTCGATTCCCCGGTTGCTTTGGCCTCTGATTTCGCCTCTGATTTGTCCTCTGCTTTCGCGCTCTCCTCTTTTATTTCAGAATCCGCGCCCTCTTTGGCGAGCGAACTTGCTTCCTCATCCTTCGACGTCTTCTTTTCCTCGATCAACTGGCTGGAATACGTTGCGGACGCGTCAAGCAGGAGCTGATTCTTCCCGGCCGCCTTCTCGGACTGCTGCCCTGCGTCGGTCCTCTTTCCTCCCTGTGCTTCGGTCTGCTGATCAGCGTCATCTATCTTTTCGCTCTGCGATTCGGCCTGCTGATCAAGACTGGCCACGCTCACCTTCTCTTCTTTTACTTCCGCGGCGTCGGCCTCATGTCCCGCGCTCAAACCAATCAGACCGACAGCAAAAGTCGCCGCCATTACCTTTGTTGTTGTCTTCACTCTTTCTCCCTGATTAGAAATACTTCAAAAATCAACTTCTCGTATTATAGAGGATGAAAGCTCTGCCTGTCCTCCTCTATCCTGCACAAAATCATCCCACTCTATGAAGATCCTATGAATTTTTATTCCGGGGCTCTTCAGGTCTGCTTATCTTACACCTGTCTCTGCCCTCTTTACAAGTTCCTTCTGCATATTCTTGCATTTTCACCAAACTTTTCTATCCGTATTTCTTCTTGTCATTTCATGAATTCGTCATTTTACGCTCAAAATATGTATTTTTATTCTTAAAATATGTATATTTTTACACTTGCTTGATCCGCTGATTTTCCTGTATATTTAGTTCAGTTCAAAAGAAAAAGCTGTCAAGAAAGGACATGTATCATGGCGAAAGACAAGGTTGTTCTCGCGTACTCCGGCGGTCTGGATACGACCGCAATCATCCCCTGGCTCAAGGAGAACTACGGCTACGAGGTCATCTGCTGCTGCGTTGACTGCGGTCAGGGAGAAGAGCTGGACGGACTGGAAGAGAGAGCCCGCTACTGCGGCGCGTCCAAGCTCTATATTGAGGATATCACCGACTCCTTCGCCGAGGACTACATCATCCCCTGCGTTATGGCCGACGCGGTCTATGAGAATAAATATCTTCTGGGTACCTCTATGGCGCGCCCCGGCATCGCCAAAAAGCTGGTTGAGATCGCCCGCAAGGAGGACGCCGTCGCCATCTGTCATGGCGCCACCGGTAAGGGCAACGATCAGATCCGCTTTGAGCTCTCCATCAAGGCTCTGGCCCCTGACATCGAGATCATTGCCCCCTGGCGTGATGACAAGTGGACCCTGGAGTCCCGTCAGGACGAGATCGACTATTGCAAGGCCCACGGCATTGACCTCCCCTTTGACGTTGACGAGTCCTACAGCCGTGACCGCAATCTCTGGCATATCTCCCACGAGGGGCTGGAGCTGGAGGATCCTTCTCTGGAGCCGGATTACAAGCACCTTCTGGTTCTGTCCAAGACCCCTCAGGAAGCTCCCGATGAGGCGGAGGAAGTGACTATGACCTTCGAGGCCGGCGTTCCCACCTCTGTCAATGGAAGGCAGATGAAAGCGGCCGACATCATTCGTGAGCTCAACCGTCTGGGCGGCAAGCACGGCATCGGCATCATTGACATCGTGGAGAACCGGGTGGTCGGCATGAAATCCCGCGGCGTCTATGAGACTCCCGGCGGCACCATTCTGATGGAGGCTCACCGCCAGCTCGAGGAGCTCTGCATCGACCGCGCCACCATGGAGGAGAAGAAGAATATCGGCAACAAGCTGGCTCAGGTCGTCTACGAGGGCAAGTGGTTCACTCCTCTCTCCGAGGCCCTGCGCGCCTTCGTACTCTCCACCCAGACCTATGTGACCGGCCAGGTCAAGTTCAGGCTCTACAAGGGCAATATCATCAAGGCCGGTACGACTTCCCCCTACTCCCTCTACTCTGAGTCACTGGCCTCCTTCACCACCGGTGACCAGTATGACCACCATGACGCCCAGGGCTTCATCACCCTCTTCGGCCTCCCCCTGAAGGTTCGCGCCCAGATGCTCGAGCATGTGGAGAAGAAGGCCAAGTCCAGGTAAAAGGAAGCCAGGTCCAGGTAAAAGCGCTTGATCTTTTATGGGGATCATGGTATTTCCAGGCAATCATGAAGGCGGGGGCCGCCTTCCTTGTGGTTGTCGCGCGCGGACTTGTCATCAGCGGCATTCTGATTATGATTCTTCCGGCCATAGTCAGCGCCGACGCGATATGGCTCGCAATGCCGGTCACAGAGCTGCTGGTCATGATCTACGCTGCCGCAATGACGCAAAAAAAGCCTTCATATGTGATCTGATTTGAACTTATTCGTATGTGATTTGTACTTGTCCGTATGTGATCAGGTTTGAACCGCACCGGGCTTTTTTATATAATATACGTGTGCGGGCGCAGATTCTGCGCCTGTATTCATCACAGGGGAGGTTGTTATGTGAATACCTCATAGGGGGCATCAATGGATACTTTTTCTCTGACGATCTGTGATGACGATAAAATAACTCACGAAGTTGTTGCGAAATATCTGCTCAAATTTTATAAAAAGAGAAACGTCGAGCTGCAGCTGCAGCATTTTTATAATGCCAAAACACTTCTCTCTCATGCCGAGGATCAGCAGACGGTCCTGATGGATATTGATATGCCCGAAACAGACGGTATTGCGGCATCTGAAAAACTGACCCTGCTCAATCCGAATGTAAATATTATTATGCTGACTTCAAAGCGAGAGCGTTTCAAGGATGCTTTCCGGATTGGGGCCACCCGTTTCGTCACCAAACCCATCGAACTCTCTGAGCTGTATGAGGCTGTAGAGAGCGCGCGCAAAAAACAGAGGACCTTCCCCGACCTGCTTGTAGAAGTAAACGGCCGCCAGTGGAAGATCAATCAAAAAAAGCTCTATATGGCTGAGGCATACCGCAATAAGACAATCCTGTATCTGAAAGACCGAAATATCTCTGTCAATCTCACCTTAAAAAATCTGGAAGCCAGGTTATGCCCTGACTTATTTCTCAGGGTACATAAGAGCTTTCTGGTTAATATGACGCATGTCGCCGATATTCAGGATCGGGTGATCACCTTAAGCAACGGCATACGGGCCATGGTATCCTTTCGCAGGGAAACGGACGTCAAAAAGAAGCTCTTTGAGAATGAAGCATACTGGGGGTAACTGATGCAATATGTGGAGTCGGGAGCAATATTGCTATTGACTGTTTTTGAATATCTGTCCTTCTTTTACACCTTCTTTGAGAAACGAGGGTTCCGCAAAAAAACAATAAGAGATCTTCCAGTCACTGCCGCCCTGCTGGTTTCCTTTTTTCTGGCCATAACGCGCTGCCATCGCCTTTCTCAGCTTCTGATCGCCGGAATGATCCTGAGTGCCTTCTGCATTTATTTCTTCCTGATCATTGATTTTAAGACCTTTTTTCAGCTCTTTATCGTCGCCTTCCCAATTTTGGAGATTGCCGGCTCACTCATCCGGTACATATGTAATATCGCCGGCGTGCGGGATGATATCGGAAAGACCGTTCTGACTCTGGCGATCATCGTATCGATGATATGGGGACTTTATGTTGCAAAGCTTAAACAGATGCTTCCGAACAGCTTTATCCTCCCCCTGAAATTCAACTGCATCTATGCCATGCTCCTGTTTGTGATTACTGTCCTCTACTCTTTTTTCACCTCATTTATCGAGAAAAATTATACGGGGCACATATTGTGGCTGGGGCAGATTCTGCTGGTCCTTGGAGGCATCATCATCCTGTACTCCTCATTTTTTATCATCTACTATATCAACGCGAAGAGGCGGTCTGATTACGAGCGCTTCGTGACCGAAAAATACATTGAGCAGCAGCGCATCTACTTTGAGCAGCTGCTGGAAAAAGAGAAGGAAACCCGCCAGTATCGGCATGACACCATCGCTCAGCTGGTGCAGATACAGTATTACCTTGAACATCAGGAAATCCATACCGCGAGGTCATTTACCAGGGAAATGCTGGATGAGATCACAAATATCAGCCGGCAAAATATCGATATCGGCAATGAAATAGTCAACACCATGCTCAACTACTATCTTGCCCCATTGAAAGCGCGAAAATACAAAATCAACATCAAGGGCTTTATGAAAGAGGAGCTTCAAGTCAGCGGCCGCGACCTCTGCATCATCGTGTCAAACCTCCTGAAAAACGCGGTTGAAGCAGTCGAGGTCATGAATCCGGACGAGGGCTTCATAGATATCGAAATATACTCCAGACAGACGACCTGGTATATGAAGGTCATAAACAGCACAAGCAATCAGCAGATCAGCGCGACGACCAAGGCCGATACCGAAAACCACGGCTTCGGACTCTCAAACATCCGCAGATCGGTCGAAAAATATGAGGGGCTTTTTCACACCAATATCAGGGATGGTGTGTTCACAGCAGAGGTATGGCTGAGGGCCTGAGCACAAGTATGACTGAGAGCCTGATGCGGTCAGACGTTTAGCACGATTTTTTAACGTTCGCCTTTTCTCAAGAGAAAAAAAGATCCCCTCTCTGTAAAATAAAAGCGTAACAGGAAATGCGCATATTATAGGTAAGGAGGGATCATCATGTTTTTAAGCTGCCTTATTGATGTTATTTTGGGACTCTTGCACTGATTACTTTTGAATGTAACGTTATTGAGCAATACCATTGAGCATTCCACACACCGCGTACTGAAGAGTACGCGGTGCTTTTCATTCTTTGACAGGCGCGAGCGATTGTCCCCTTTCTCTGACGCAGGCTCACTGACATTTTTTACCTGTTAAACATCACTCTTTCACTGTTAAACATCTTCGCCAGCCCCATTGTCATAAGAATCACACAGACAATATTGCTGATCGTCGCCACCACACAGTTGACCGCACAAAAGTCCTTTGCGAAGATCGCGGTCAGACACTGCACGCTGTTAAAAAGAGGAATCACATACATTGCTGTTGTCGTCTCCGTGTATGGAATAAACATTCCCGAAAAGCCAATCATGATAACCGCAAATGTCAGGGGCGCGATGCTTGTGCTCGCCTCCCTGATCGATCTCGCGTTTGCTGAAATCAGGCAGGTTATGGCAATCATGACAAGAATGGTCGATAGAACGACAAGCAGAAGGAAAAAGTAATCCTTCCCCCCGTACATGGACGCCTTTAGCTGATCACTGCCAAAGATCTTCGGCATGGACAAAATGATTGCCAGGCAGCTGAAGAGCCCGCTTGCCATAGCCAGAATGCCAAGTGACAGGATCTTTCCTATGGCGAGATCCGATCGCTTCACCGGCGTCACAAGCAAGGTTGTAATCGTTCCCCGCTCTTTTTCTCCGGCAATCGAATCCGGCGCCAGAGACATACACACGCTGAACAGGATTGTCATAATCAGCATCGGCAAAAGACCCGAAAGCGTCTTCGCGATGCCGTTCTCATCACTTGCCAGATCATATTGGCCTCCCCCGGCATTGATATCCAGAGCATTGAAAAGGGAGGACTCATAGCTGTTAAAATAAGACTGCAGATATGCGTAGGCCGCCTTGCTCTTGTCATTGCCCGAATTATAGTAGATGCTGATCTCTTCCGCCTTTGTTGGCCGCCCTTCCTTTATCGCCTTCATGCTGCTGTCAAACGTATCTGAGAAAACAACTGCCGCGTCTAATTTTTCGCTCCTGACCTGCGATTGATACTCCTTTAACTGACCGGCCTCTCCCATGCTTTCCATCTCAACATTTTTCAGGCTTTTTAGTGTGACCAGGCTCTCCGGCAGATGGTACACAGCGATATGGTAGCTTGTCTCCTCCTTTTTCTCGCTGCCATTGATATAAGCTCCCAGTAAGCTGTACATCAGAAAGATCATAATCCCCGGCATGAATACGGATACAAACAAGAGCCTCTTATCCGTGATAAAACGGGTCAGTTCCTTTTTGATAATCGCATTGATATTCTTAAGTCTCATCGCCCACCTCATTTAAATAAATTTCAAAAAAGACCTCCTCCAGACTCTTTTCCCTGGTCAGACTCTCCAGAGTCCCCTCTCTGACCAGCCTTCCCTTCATGATAAAGCCGACCCGGTCGGCCAGCTTTTCTACCAGGTCAAAAATATGCGTTGAAATAATAATGGTCTTCCCACGAGCCTTTTCTTCCCGCAGAAAATCCATAACTGTTCGCGCGGTAATCACATCTAATCCGTTTGTCGGCTCATCAAAAATAATAATTTCCGGATCGTGAACCAGAGAGATTGCGATGGAGACCTTCTGCTTCATTCCGGTAGACAAATCGGCGACCTTACTCTCCGCGAAGCGACTGATCCCGAATCGCTCAAAGAGCTTATTCTTTCTCTCATCTCTTATTTTCGCGGGCACATGATTCAATTCCGAGAAAAAATCAAAGAGATAATTCGGAGTGAAATAATCCTCTAATTTCAGTTCTGACGTGAGAAAACCGATCTGCGCGCGCACCGCTTCCGGCTCTTTCGAAACACTGCTTCCATTGATGCTGCAGTCTCCCCTGTCCGCTTTTATCAGCGCGGACAGAATGCGCAGGCTGGTTGTTTTGCCCGCGCCATTCGGTCCCAGCAGGGCATAGATTTCTCCCTGGTTCGCCGTAAAACTCAAACCTGACAGGGCGATTTTTTCCCTGCTTTTGCTTTGGTCCAGCCGCTGCTGTTTCCGCGAAATTTTGTATTTCTTTTCTAAATCATGCGCTATAACGATAGCTTCCATACAAATATCTCCTTTGCTTTTGGTCAGCCCTTTCTGCCGTATTTGGCGAAGACAATGATAATCATGATTACCACTAAAACCGCGCTCGCGATTAACACCTTTGTGTTCCTCAAGAGCAAGTTCACCAGTACAATCAATACAAGCAAAAAAGCAAGTAATCCCTGATTCATGTCAATCCTCCTTATCAAACTCTTATTTTTCCAGATAGCCTCCGTCAACCGCCAGAGCCTGTCCTGTGATCATAGACGCCCTGTCGCTCACGAAAAACAAAACCGCATTGGCAACATCTTCAGCCGTCGCGTATCTTCTCAGTGGTATTTCCCGCATATAAGTCCTGTACCTGCCGGATTGCATCAGCATCTGCTCATTTTTTTCTGTGAGCACAAAAGTGGGAAGCACACTGTTAACCCGTATTCCATACTCCGCCCACTCCAGGCACAGGGCGCGCGTTAAATTAATTAATCCCGCCTTGCTGGCGCAATAGGGGGCGCGCTGCAGATTCGCGACCTCTCCGTGCTGAGATGCGATATTTACAATGGCTCCTCCTTTCCCCTCCATCATCAGTTTCCCGATACACTGGCTCATAAAAAATGCCCCCTTTAAATTCACCCCTAAGATATGATCCCAGTTTTCCTCAGTGACATCTCTGGCGTATCCCAGGTAGTTAATTCCCGCATTATTGACCAGAATTTCCGGAACCAGCCCTCTCTCGCTTATTTTTCTTCCGAGAGAACGAATCTCTTCAACTTTGCTAATGTCACAGGAGAGAAAAATATATCGATCGCCAAATTCACGGCCTACCCTCTCTATGAAGGCCTCCTCTTCTCGAACCGCCTTGTCTAAGTCTGTCCCTATGACCAGGGCTCCTTCTCTTAAAAACATCCGGGTCATTGTCTGCCCGATCGCGCCGAGCGCGCCGGTAATTACGCTCACCTTCTTCTCCAATAACATGGTCCGCCCCCTTATCCGATGCTCCCAATCACCTTGTCGAGCGCTCTGACAGCTCTGGCTACCTCCTCTTTCGTGAGCTCGTAGGGTGGCATCAGCATCAGCCCGGCAGTCCTGCCGGGACATTGAAAGATATACAGGAGCATTCCCTGCCGCAGCGCAAAGGACTCCAGCAGACCAAGTTCATCCATGGATACCGGCTTTTCCTCATTATCCACCAGATCAATCGCAATCATAAGCCCCTGTATCCTAATCTCTCTGACATGGGGCTGACCTTGTCTTAAGACCTCTAATAATGTCCTCCACTGATCCGATTGCCGGTTAATTGTTCTGATCATCTTCTCATCAATCAGCCGAAGGGTCTCGCACCCGATCGCGCAGGCAATCGGATTTCCGTTCTGTGTCGAAAAATGATTGATATACTCGTTTTTTGACGCGTACGCGTCTGCTATTCTCCTGTTGATCAGCACGGCCCCCATTGGCATAATCCCATTCGTGACCGCCTTCGAAAGACATAGAAGATCCGGTTTTACAGAAAACTTCTCAGACGCGAATTTACAGCCGGTTCGGCCGAATCCTGTAGCGACCTCGTCCGCAATCAGGACAACCCCATATCGCCTGACCAGATCAAAGAGCCTTGTCTGATACCAGTCCGGCAGGCTGATAATCCCGCCCGATCCCATAACCGGCTCCAGGAGGACTGCGGCGACATCTTGCTCCCGAAAATTTTTCTCCAGGTCCTTCAGATACTCTTCTCTCTCTTTCTCTTCCTTCTCAGCGCCATTTGTTCCCGGGAAAAACGGCGTTCGTAAGAATCGGACTCCTTCCATCATCGGAGCGTATTCCACCGTCTCCTTTACCATACCGCTGACAGACATAGCCGCACAGGTCGTTCCGTGATAGGACATGTCAAAGGACAATATCACCTTCCTTTCCGGCTGCCCGCTGATATGCATATATTTTCGGGCGATTTTCACTGCGCACTCCACCGCCTCAGAACCTGAGCAGGCATAGACCAGCCTGACAAATCCCCCGCCCGCGTAATCAATCATTTCATCCGCGAACTGGTCTGTTTTGGGCGATGACGCGCTGATCAGGTTGACATAGTGCAGGGTATGACACTGCTCCGCAATGATCCTCTCATATTGCCGCAGGCCATAGCCCAGGGGCACATTCCACAGTCCGCTGTTCAAATCAAGGTATCTTCGCCCGTTTTCATCCAGGACATAGCTTCCCTCTCCTCTTTGGATGAGAATACTCTGGCTCTGTTTGTTCACATTGGACAAAGGATAGATCACACTGTTTTTTGCCATACTCATCCTCCTAACATATGCAGATCCTGCAGCTTTGAAATCACCTGTCGATACGCTGCCTGAATTGACTTCCGCTCCTCCTCGGTCTCGTATCCGAAGGCCCTGGCGCACACCTCGATATCACAGCCTCTCGCCGCGATTTCACTCAATCGGAAGAAATTCTCATTGACCCGAAAGACCTTTGCCTTTCGAATCGAAAAGAGAATGTACTCCCTCTCTCCTGCCCTTTTCTCCATCAGAAAGCTGTCCTCATCCAGGATAAACTCTTTCGATTGACACAGATCCTTCTGATTCAGAGGAGTAACCACTCTGATATCATCCTCCGGCCTTAAGATCCTGGAATTGAAAATAAACTTCAGAGCCAGCAATGACTTATACAGATAAGAAAACCTCATCTCGTCTGTCATCAGCTTGCAAAAGTCCTCCTGCGACAAGAATTCCGGAAGGGCGATGCATTTGCTGCAGCTTCCCCGGCTCCCGCAGTTTACGCAGTCCCTGTGATTCGCCGCCGCGGACTTGTCCCGCTTGATTCTGACGGATAAGCGAAAGAAGGGCTCCCCTGCCGTCCCGGCGCAATAGTCAGAAGTCAGACAGGGATACAGGCCGCTTCTTTTCACCCGCAGCCGCTGCATGGAATCCACCGAGCAATTGCTCGAATTACAGAAGCGGCACATGTCAATCATATCCGGCTTCCACATTCTGTTTTGCCTGACCAGGCCTGTCCTCGCGTATTCCCTCATATCCGCGAGAAAGGCATCAAAATCTTCTCTTCTGTAGATTCCCACATACGTGTTCATCTCAGCACTGTCCGGCGGCTCCCGATATTGGGCGTATCCGGTAAAAAGAAATCTCTTTTCACTCTCCCCGCCGTTCATCACGAGTCGACTGCAGCCCTCCTCGCTGATGATCTGTGTCGCGTTTGACGCGAGATAACCGGTACGACTGACCCGGTTGAAATCCATGCTGCCCGCCCCTCTGACAAAGAGATTGTGGTTCATACCGACGTAACCCGCAATTCCCTTCAAAAGATCCTCTGAGATATCTTCCATACAGATATGTTTTGTGACCATATTTTCTCTCTGTGCCGACGGATAAAGACCCGTCAGAAAAAATCTGGTCCCTCTCCAAAGCGCGGAGTCATCATATTCCCTGTCCAGGCTTTCGATCGGATACATGTGTATCTTCAGGTTTGCGCATTCTGTGGATAAAATCACAGAAAAGTCCTTGACATAGCGGGTATTGGACGGATTCACCAGGATGCCGACATGATTCATGTCATAGGCTCGAATTTCTTCAATCAGCTCATACACATTGGGTAAAAGCTCTATTTCCAGTACCTGTGCGCGATAGCTGTCCCGCAATTTCTCCCGGACCTCTTCTGTGTGGCGGTCTTTTCTGAGAGCGTAAAGACCATTTTCCTCCCTCACAAAATTAATAAGCAGCATTCTCTCCAATGTAATTCCTCGCTTTGCTGTAATATCTGACACAAAAACTGCCCTCTCCGGCAAGAACGACGATCCATAATAAGATTCGGCCGATCTGCATGCCAGTGTCTGACAGCTTCAATAATTCCAGGTAGGTCATCACGGCCCTAGCGAACAGATACCAGAGGCAGACGCTATAGGCCAGACAGGCAGCCCCATACAGGGCCAGAAGGCTCTTCTTCTTCTCTTGCAGCATGGAATAGGACCCATGTCTCAAGAGAAAGAGCATCGCGAGCGAGACCGATTTATCATACAAATAGTTGATCCCACTGATGTTTCGAATCAGCCAGTAGCCGTCAAATTTAGCGAATGGAATCAGGTTTACGATGAAACTGCCCAGGTTGAAGGCTCCAAACATGAGCAGGCAGGACATAAGCCTCTCAGCTTTGGCAAAGGCCGGAATCAAACAGAGGGAGAGGAAAAAAAGCTCCAGATTCATCAGGACACCTGCCAGGGCGGTGACGATCCCATGCATTCTCTTAGAGCTCCGATAGATATCGCTCACATCGGAATAAAATGCCGGAAAGCCAAAGTAAAGCTTCAGCCCAAAGCGCCCATACATTCCCGTAAATTTCCAACAGGCGGCGAGATGGCCTGTCTCATGAAAAATCCCGCTGATCAGATAAATCAGATACATCGCAATCATCGCAGACCATCGCGTCTCTGTAACGACTGTGGCGACCGCGCGCAGATAGACCGGATAAAAGAGCTTAATCATGGACAGCATCGCGACAAGAGAAAGAAAAAGCAGCGCCAGTCCGCCTTTTGAAATAAAGCCCGCCCAAAAGCCGATCCATTTTTTACAGCTCCTGCTGTTCCCAAAGCTCACAATCGAACAGTCAAACACATTCCTCTTTTCTCTTCTGACATCAGCGCTTTTTCCGATGAAACCAAACTGCTCAAACTTGGACTGCAGAAAGCGCTTTTCCTCCGGCCGAAGAGAGGGCATCTCCTCTCCCGCCGGAACCGGAATCACTTCTTCCCCGATCAGATCATAGAGAAACCGCGTTTCCCTGCTGCCCAGTTTTACATACTTTCCCGTCCCGCAGTTCTTCACCATGAAACAGTCGTCCAACAAAGTAAAATCAAGCTTCTTATTTTTACTCAGCATATCCCCAGAGCCCTTATCTCTTCATTGCCCCTCTTGCGGCTTTTCTCCTGACTGCGGACATACTTCTCGGTCAATTCCAGAAGCATCTGATAGCTTCTTGTTCTGTAATCCCTGTCATAGCCGCGATACTGTTTTACCAGCGCCTGCTTTGCGTCCTTGAAATAATCATCCAGGCGATTTATATACCGCTCGTCATATAGTTTTCGAAGACAGCTGATTACCTCTCTGTGGTTCATCACGTAAACCATTCCCTCCAGATATGACCTGACCGCCCTGAAATAGGTCATCTCGTCCTCAGAGATTTCTCTGTCCTCCAGAATTCGCAGGATCAGCTCCAAAAGCTGAAAGGCTCTCTCATAATCCTCCTCGTATACATAGAGCATAGCTTTGAAATAGAGGAGATCGACACCATACTTTGAACCTGTGCACGATTCCTCAAGATGATATCCCGCGAAATCCGTCAGCGTGTTGCTCTGCAGAGCATGCTGGTAATAGCTGATATCACTGATCAGATAGGGGACATTCTTCTCGTTGATCAGCTCGGGATGATAGACCAGCTTCTGCACGTGATAGCGCGTATTATCCGCCTCAAAATCATTTTTTGTCGCCACATTCATCTCTGAAAACCCCGGCACAATGATGTGATAGCTCGGAAAGCCAAGATAAGACGCGTCGTGAATGAGAAGATCATATCCCTCCTGTCTTATGATGTTGACAGCATAGGAAAGCATTTCCTGATTATCGGCTCCTGTAAAATCCCTTGGCTTTACAAAGGGATAGTCATAGTCCTCTCCAAACAGTTGATAGGGATAGGCGGCATCCCCTGTCTTAAAGCTGTTCTGCAGGTTATTGACATTGCTCACATTGCTGTTGCTGAACAGGAGATAGGATTTCTTTGAAAATGTTTTCAGGTCAATCCCCTGGGTTGCCTCTGTAAAGAGACGTTCCATCGCGATGTGATAATCAGGATGCGATCCCATTTTCACACCGAACCAACCGCTGTTTTTATCCGCGATCACCAAAACGCACACCGGATACCTGCCGCCCAGAGAGCCGTCCTTGATATAGATATTAAAGTTCCTGTTCCTTTTTACCGTCTGGTACATCCTGTAAATATCTTCATATTTTCTGATGTAGGATTCGGGAATGTCCGGGAGACACAGCTGTTTCATAATCAGTTCCTTTTGGACGCGCCTCTCGAAAATTTCTGACAGCCCCTGCACCAGAGCCTCCTCGATCGTGTTTCCCGCGCACATTCCATTGCTCCCGTAGAACATGTTCTGCATGAAATACGGAATATACACGTCCTTTTTTTCACAGACAGAAAAATAGGGTACACAGAGAAAATCTCTTGTGCGGTGCACATTATAATCGAGCTTCTGATATCTTCTGAGCAATTCTGACTTATCGCACTGCCGCTCGTCGTCTGTTCTCGTTTGAAAAAAGAATCTGAGAAAGGCGTTTTCCTCCCGGATAAGCTCCTCCGCGGACAGGAAGCTCTCATCCGTGAAAATGTAATGGTCATTTTTCTTCTCGTGAAGGACATTGTTAAAAGTCGCGTTCGCTGCCATCTTGTTATTTTGAAGGCGCTCTATAAATTCGGCATAGGCACTCGCTCTCGCGAATTCTCTCGACATCCCCTTCCCATTACTGCCTGCGGATGAATCCTTAAGAGAGAGTCTCAGAGAGCAGGTGTTGATCTCCTGATTCTCCAAAACCGATTCCCGGGTCTCTATCTTGAGCTCAGACAAAATACCCCGGATCCGCTGAATTGTCGTATCCGGCGTGGTATCCTTGTGTTTGGACGCGCTCAATTCTCTTAAATTCAGGTCTTGACTCATTCTCCATTCCCCTTTCCTCTCATGTAGCGGATAATCCTTTTTTTGCTATTCCACACGAAGATTTCCAAGGCGGTAAACAGCAGGAGCAAGACGCTTACCACTGTAATAACCGTCGTGAACTGGACCAGCAGGTCTCCGGGATGATTCATTGGTTCATGACGCGCGACCGTCTGATTGAAGTAATTCATCCCAATACAAAATAAAGAGAAGACATTGGCGCAGAGCAGGGCAGACCTTTCCTCCTCACTGATGAGGGCTGAGGCGATGAGCGCATAGAGAAGCGTCAGGGCCAGCGCGGCTCCGCCCGTATGCAAAAAGATTGTTCCAATCCAATAAATGAAAACCAAAATCAAAAGATTGCGAAAAATATCTCCCCTTCCTCTTGCGCTCTTGGCGTCATAGAGGTCTGTCGTTATCACGTTTTTGATATTGGAGATATTCTCTGACTCTACGATTCGGTTCTTATAATTCAAATTTCCATATCCTGTCAGGAGCTTAAAGACCTCCTCCGACAGGCCCGCTGCCATTTCCATCAGCTCAAAGCTCAGTGACGGGGCAATGCCGCCGACTTTTTCCATGTCCGGATCAATATAGAAAAAATCACTGAATCTCGCTGTTCCCCTGCCCAGATAAGTCGGGCCGAGAAGCTGCCTGGTTCCGTTCATAATTCCACACACATAAGGACAGTTTAATTTCTCACAGGCCTCATCCAGCCACCTGGATATATATATCGGCGAGTCAAAGGACTTGACAACCACATCCGGTCTTGTATTGACAAGCAGGTCCTCCAGGGCTTCTTTACAATCCACCCTTTGATGGATCGGATAGATTTTTGTATTCGGATTTATTTTTTTCAGCTTGTTCCCAAGGACTTCTTCCTTTGATTTTCCGATATCGTCTGTGTCGTACAGGAGCTGACGGTTCAAATTGCTCTCCTCAACCACATCGCTGTCCACAAGGAAAACATGACCAATCCCCAGGGCCGCCATGTTCCAGGCAACATGACTTCCGATTCCTCCACAGCCCAGAATCAGAACTCTGGCTCTCTCTAATTTATTCCTGCACCCGTCCATATGCAGAAAGTACTCAAAGGATGACTCCCTGGAATACCGGCCACAGGCCTGAATCGGAAAGGGAAGCAATATCTGCGCTTTTTTCCACTTGTCGATTTGCTCCTTCCCATAGCTGCGGACCAATTCCTCCTCGTCAATTCCCCCCTCTCTCCTCAGATCATCGATTTGCTCTCTCGGATAAAAGGTCTTGTCGATATAGGGAAAATAAACTTCATCGGAAGCATTCCTGATGATTGGCTGATATCGGTTTAAGTAGAGTTTCATACATGCCCTCATCTGAGAAATCAAGGTATCAGTACCGCGATCGCGGAAAGCGCCATCATCGGAATATACAGCGTGCATAAGAGACCGTAGATACAGAAAAATACTCTCTCCTCCTCCGCGATATTCATCTGTCTCACCTTGACGCCCGCTTTCATTCTGCTGATTGCGCGATCATCCCTGCGTATCCATTTCATGAAAAAAGTCCCGAAGAATCGGGTGACCTCTTCAAGACTCCTCTCATACAGGTGAGGAATCCCCAGAAGGTCCTGCAGGACAAAGTATCCGTCCAGTTTGAAGAAAACGACCAGGTTTGCGGCTGCTAAAAGGATATTGAGCATGGCATTGACCAGGAGAATCGGTCTTCCCGCGCCTGTCAGAAATCTCCCGGCAATAAGCGACAGACCTCCCAATAAGCAGTTCATCAGAACTCCCGCAAACAAGCACTTCATTCGGTCTCTTCGCCTTGGCAGTAATCTCGAAAAGCTGATGTTCGTATAGGCTACGGGATAAATTCCGTAGATCATCAGCCCAAGATCCGGAACAGAGACTCCAAGATTCCTGGTGACGGTCAGATGAGCGAACTCATGCAGCACAGTGATCAGAAAAAACAGTATGAAATAGAAGTAAAAGGGACATTGAAGATACAGGGTCGGCTGTAAAATCGCCTCCCTGTCGTCTCTCCACATCCATAGACCAAGGCCTAAAACCGGCAGAGACGTGTAGAGAAAGATAAAACTCAGTATCTTCAGCCGCCATGATTTGGTCTGTGCGAAAGAATTTCCACTGATCAGCTTTAACTTATATCGAAGGAATCCGACGCGAAAAAAGCGCCTGTTTGTCCTTTCCATAGCGCCTTCTGGAATCAGCACTCCCATATTCAGGAAAATCTCTGTCAGTCTGTCGATCTGTTCCTCGGAAAAGTCCGGACAGCTTCTGACGATCTCCTCGCGGGTTTGATTCTCTTCAATTCCCCTGATCAGCTGGAACTCTTTTTCTCCTATGACATAGTTTTTCTGTTTTGCCTCTACATATACAGAATATCTGCCCTGGCCAATCTCCATAATATTCAGGCCGCGCGAAAGTCTATATCTTTTCTCTTCACTCATATTGTTTCATAAAAGGGGGCTGTGAAAAGCGAAAGCAAATGCCCTTCGTCACTTCACAGCCCCGCAACTTCATTCAATCATTCACAGCTGAGGGTTTCAGGTCTTCAGGTCGCAGCCATAAGGACACCGCCGACAACAATCACTCCATAGCAATAGCCTTCCCAGAAGTCATCCATCATCTGCTCTTCTGATTCCATTTCCTCGATAAGAAGATTCATGTGTCCCTCCTTTCCGGTCAGGTGAATGTAACAATCACGCCAATTGTTACACCTACAGCTGATGCAACCAGATAGAAGTCCTGATTTGACATCATCTGCTCCACATCTTCCATTTCTTCAAGCTGCAGTTTCATAGTCTTTCCTTTCGAATCGCCTGAATTAACATGCCAGATAGGCCGCGCCTGCTACTACCGCAATTGACGCGCCGCCTGCCGCAAAGCCGGCAACAGCTCTGCCGCTCACAGGAGCCTCAAGTGACTCAACTTCTTCAATCGCGAATTCTTTCATCATTGCTTCCATGGCGTCTCCTCCTTTCTCTTTAGAATTACGAGCTTCATCTTTTCACTGCCGTCAGCAAAACTCTCTTTCCCGGCGATTTGGAAATTTGTTCTGCCAATCAGCTGCTGAAGCTCGTCCTCCAGTATCATTTTTTTATTTGATACAGCCGAATACAGTTGTAAACGGCCAATGGAGTCTTTTTTGATGGACAAAAACTGTCCATATGCCCGACCCAGCATCCGATCGATCCTCTCATAGCTGAAACAGATCTGATCATCCAGGACAATAGGTCTGATCCGTGGCTCTGACAGCTGCTCGTAGTCCCTGATATCGAAGGCGAAGCACCCTCTCTCTGTCAAAAGACCTTCCAGCCTGCCAAAGAGCTCTGCTGTCTTCTCCGGGTCATCCATGAGAATACAGAGCGTTATGGCAGGCAGAAAAATAAAATCAAACCGCTCTTTTAAGTCCAGGGAAAAAACATCCTGTCTGAGCACATGGATCTTTTTGGCAATCGAGACGGGCAGCCTCTTCTTCTTGTCCTCCAGAATCGAGAGCATGTCCTCCGACCGATCCAGTCCGGTAATATCAAAGCCATTTTGAGCAAACGGAATCGTCATTCTCCCGTTTCCGCAGCACAGCTCTAAAACCTTATTCCCACTCTCCATTGCCAGGGAAAGGAATAGAGAAAGCTCCTCCTCCCCTGCCTGAAAGGTGTCATAGATCTCTGCAAAGGGCTGCGAATACAGGTCCGATGTGATGATGACATCGGAAAACTTTTTCTGAATTTCGTCAAAAAAATGATCCTCTCTCATAGCTGTCACCATTTCATCTGATTCTCTGTCTGCTGATTCCTATCATAAACACTTTGATTTCCTTGAAAAGACGCACAAAGCCCACCGTCAGAGAAAGAGGATGAACGTTGGAATATAGATGAATACTTCAATAAAGATGAACATATAAATCAAAAAGTAAATCAAAAAAACGTCCAATAAAAAAGACATCCGAGTTTCTCAACTCAGATGTCTCTTGCCGTGTTTTATATTTCCTTTTTCTGCTTTCCTTTCAGAGACCTGTCTCTCTCATCCTTCAGCTTCTGTTTCTCAGCTCTTTCAGCCCCTGTAAGTCACTTCTGCCCCGGCAGCCTGTAAGAGGACTTGAGGCCCACAATCCGGTTGAAGACCGGCGCACCCGGCCTGGAATCTCTTAAGTCTGCCACAAAAAAGCCCTGGCGGACGAACTGAAACTTCTCCTCCGCCTCCGCCTCTGCCAGAGCGGCTTCCACATAGGCCTCCCGCACGGTCAGGGAATTGGGGTTCAAATTGAGAGAGCCATCCTCATTGTAGACGCCCCTGTCTTCATCGATGATGTTCTCATAGAGGCGAACACTCACCTTTTTGGCTGTCGACGCGTCAACCCAGTGGATGGTTCCTCTGACCTTGCGGCCGTCGGCAGAATCGCCTCCCCTGGTCGCGGGATCATAGTTACAGTGGATTACCGTCACCCTGCCATCCTCATCCTTCTCGCAGGAGGTGCAGGTCACATAGTAGGCGTTCATGAGGCGAACCTCATTGCCGGGATACATGCGGCGGTATTTCTTAGCGGGGACCTCCATAAAGTCGTCCCGGTCGATGTAGAGTTCTCCGGAAAAGGTCACTTCTCTCTCCCCCAGCTCCGGGTTCTCCTTGTTGTTGGGCACGATCAGGGTCTCCGACTGTCCCTTGGGATAATTGTCGATGACAAGCCTGACGGGATCGAGAGCCGCCATCATGCGCTTTGCCTTGCCCTTTAAATCCTCGCGGATACAGTACTCCAACTCCGGGTACTCAATGGCGGAGTTGGCCTTGGAGACGCCGGTCAGTTCTACGAACATGCGGATGGATTCCGGGGTAAAACCCCGTCTGCGCAGGGCGGCGATTGAGACCAGCCTGGGATCATCCCAGCCGTCCACAATGCCATCCTCCACAAGACGCTTGATATAGCGCTTTCCGGTGACGACATTGCGCAGGTACATCTTGGCAAACTCGATCTGACGGGGGGGCATCTCAAAGCCACAATTGTCTACAACCCAGTCATAGAGGGGTCTGTGGTCCTCAAATTCCAGAGTACAGATGGAGTGACTGACTCCCTCGATCGCGTCTTCAATAGGATGGGCGAAGTCATACATGGGATAGATGCACCAGGTATCGCCCTGACGATGATGCTCCATATGGGCCACCCGATAGAGAATGGGATCTCTCATGTTGATATTGGGAGAGGTCATATCAATCCTGGCGCGGATCACCATAGCGCCGTCCTCGTATTTCCCCGCCCTCATATCCTCAAAGATCTGAAGGCTCTCTGCTGCCGGCCGGTTGCGGTTGGGATCATCTTCCCCCGGCTCTGTCAGACTTCCTCTGGTCTGCCGGATCTGATCCGCATTCAGATCGGAGGCGTATGCCTTGCCGTCCGCGATCAGCTTCCTGGCGTAGTCGTACATCTGATCGAAATAGTCAGAAGCGAAATAGAGATGGTCTTTCCAGTCCACCCCCAGCCAATGAATATCCGCCTTAATTGCCTCGACGAACTCATCCTTCTCCTTGGTCGGGTTGGTATCATCAAAGCGCAGATGAAATTCTCCCCCATATTCCTGAGAGAGACCATAGTTAAGAAGTATGGACTTGGCGTGCCCGATGTGCAGATAGCCGTTGGGCTCCGGCGGAAAACGGGTCGTCACATGGTCATAGATTCCATCCGCCAGATCCTTATCAATCGCCATCTCAATAAAATTGCGGGAAACTTTCTCCCCAGCCCCTTCTCTTGCCGTCATCTCTTCTGCCATTTTCCTGTCCTCACCCATTCTTCTCTACTGTTTCTCTCTGAAAAGCGCTCTCTGATGATTTGATGTCCACGAAATCTTTCTCTAAATCACATGCTTATGGTTAAAGAGGTGATCCTGACAGTACTCGTAATTGCCGTTGCACTTGGAGCAGAAGCGGAATTCCAGCTCGGGATTCGTGATCTCCGTCCTGCCGCAGACGGCGCATTTATGTCTGCTGATCGGCCCCCGCGACCGGGAAGCGCTCCCCGGATTCTGACTGCCGAAGCGGTCTCGGTCACTATTGTCAGACGGCTGTCTCTGTCCGCCCGAGAAGGGGTCCTGCCCCTGGTAGTGAAAACCGGACCAGGGAGTTTTATTCCCTGCCCCTTTGCCAAAGCCTCTCTGTCCAAAGGTCGGATTAGCGGACCATTTTTTCTTCCGATTGCTCAGGAAGAAGATGAAGAAGTTAAGCAGAGACGCGATAATCGCCACTCTTCCGCCCCAATCAGTCGCCAGCAGCTCATACAGAGTCAGGCCCGCGTAGACAATGGCCAGCCAGCGCATCTTGATGGGAATCACAAAATAGAGATATACCTGCATATCCCCATAGAGGACGGCAAAGGCCAGAAAAATCGACATATTGATATAGGAGGTCGAGAAGAAAGTCCCGATATTGGAGATGTTCTGACCCGGGTAGAGAATTCTGGCCACCCCGTAGAGGAGAAAGGCGCCGATGACCGTGAAGAGAATTCCGCTGAAAATATAGACGTTAAAGCGGAAGGTTCCCCAGGTCTGCTCTAAGACCCGTCCCAGCTGGTAGTAAAAGAGCATCATGATCAGACCCCAGAAAATACTGTAGGAGGGCGGAATCATCACCCAGGTGATCAGACGCCAGATCTCGAAATGGTAAATGATCCTGGCGGGCTCTAAGGTCATCATAGCAATAAAATTAGCCCCGCTTGAGAGAGAGGCAAAATATAAGATATAGCCGATGATATAGCCGCCGATCAGCCAAAGAGTCAGGTTGGGAATCGCGTAGCGGCCCAGCCTTCTCTCCAATTTATCAAGCATAGTTTTCTCCTTGCAGATGAAGAGGAAAAGTCCCTCTTTCGTTGGATTTCACTATTATATGAAACCCCAGATTTACTGTCAATTTGACGACAAATCCGGCTATCTGTACCTCATATTGTACTTTGCTTCCATTGTGCCAAATTCAAATCGGAATTATAATGATCCCTGTTTACACCATGGGAGTATCGTATGTGACTTTTCATCTCCGAAAGAACCCGCAGAGGGCATTTTCGGAGATTCAAGAGCCTCTGATTCAGCGGCGCGACCGCGAGACATTGGCAGAAAGGCATACGGAGCGATTGGAGCAACGCACATGGTCCCTGCCCGAATCGCTTACAAAGACACAAAGGAGTAACAATGGCTAACGAGAAATTCTGCAAGCTTGGAATCGACATCGGTTCCACCACCGTCAAAATCGCCCTCCTGGATGAGGAAAATCATCTCCTCTTCTCTGACTATGAGCGCCATTTTGCCAATATTCGCCAGACCCTCAAGGACCTGATCGAGAAATGCTTCGCCGTCACAGGCGACGTCCGGGTATCTCCTGTCATCACCGGATCCGGCGGACTGACCCTGGCCAAGCACCTGGGCATTCCCTTTGAGCAGGAGGTTGTCGCTGTGGCGACCTCTCTGCAGACCTTCCTTCCGAAAACGGATGTCGCAATCGAGCTGGGCGGTGAGGACGCCAAGATCATCTACTTTGAGAACGGAAATGTCGAACAGCGTATGAACGGCGTCTGTGCCGGCGGTACCGGATCCTTTATTGACCAGATGGCCTCTCTGATCCAGACAGACGCCTCCGGCCTCAATGACTATGCCAAAAACTACAAGTCTCTCTATCAGATTGCCTCCCGCTGCGGCGTCTTTGCCAAGACTGACATCCAGCCCCTGATCAACGAGGGAGCGACCAGGGAAGATCTCGCGGCCTCGATCTTCCAGGCCGTTGTCAACCAGACCATCTCCGGCCTGGCCTGCGGCAAGCCCATTCGCGGTCATGTCGCCTTTTTGGGCGGCCCCCTGCATTTTCTGGATCAGCTGCGCCAGGCCTTCGTTCGCACCTTAAAGCTTGACGAGGAGCATGCCCTCATGCCCGACAACTCTCACCTCTTCGCCGCCATGGGAAGCGCTCTAAACTGTCACGAGGATCTTGTCATGGACCTCGCGGCCATCAGGGAGAAGTTAAGTCACAAGATCAGGATGGAGATCGAGGTCGCCCGCATGGATCCTCTCTTTGACAGTGAGGACGACTACAATGACTTCCTGAAGGCCCATGGGAATAATCATGTTCACACGGCCCCCTTAGAAGAGTATCACGGCAGGGCCTATCTGGGCATTGACTCCGGTTCCACCACAACCAAGCTGGCCCTGGTCTCTGAGGACGGGGACCTGCTCTACTCCTTCTATTCCAACAACAAGGGCAATCCCCTGGAGACCGCCCGCAAGTCCCTGGAAGAGATCTACGAGAAACTTCCCTCTGACGCCAGGATTGTACACGCCTGCTCCACCGGTTATGGAGAGGCCTTAATGAAGTCCGCCCTCAAGCTGGAGGAGGGCGAAGTAGAGACCGTGGCTCACTTCTATGCCGCCCAGCACTTCGACCCTCAGGTTGACTGCATCCTGGATATCGGCGGCCAGGACATGAAGTGCATCAAGATCAAGGACAACATGGTTGATTCCGTTCAGCTGAACGAGGCCTGTTCCGCCGGCTGCGGCTCCTTCTTGGAGACCTTCGCAAAATCTCTTAACTTAAGCATTCAGGATTTTGCCAAAGAGGCCCGCTATGCCAGACAGCCCATTGATCTGGGCACCCGCTGCACCGTCTTTATGAATTCCAAGGTCAAGCAGGCACAGAAGGAGGGCGCCTCCGTAGCGGATATTTCCTCCGGTCTCGCTTACTCCGTCATCAAAAACGCCCTCTTTAAGGTCATTAAGCTCTCTGACGCCTCTGACCTGGGGCAGCACGTCGTTGTCCAGGGCGGCACCTTTTACAACGATGCGGTTTTCCGCGCCTTTGAGCGCATTTCCGGCGTCCACGCGACCCGACCCGACATCGCCGGTATCATGGGCGCCTTCGGCGCCGCTCTCATCGCCAAAGAGCGCTATCGCAAAGATCAGACCACGACCATGCTCTCCATCGATGAGATTCGCGCCCTGACCTATACCACTCACATCCGCCGCTGTCAGTTCTGCAACAACCACTGTATTCTGACCGAAGACCTCTTCAACGACGGACGCGTCTTCATCACCGGCAACCGCTGTGAGCGCGGACTTGGCTTAGAGAAGAATCCGGACCACATTCCAAACCTCTTCGACTACAAGTTCAAGAGGATCTTCCGCTATGCCCCCCTCAAGAAAGAGGAGGCGACCCGCGGCACCATCGGTATCCCCAGAGCCCTCAATATGTATGAGAACTATCCTCTCTGGGCCACCTTTTTGACCGAGCTGGGCTTCCGCATCCAGGTCTCTCCCATGACTAACCGCAAGATCTATGAGCTTGGAATTGAGTCCATCCCCTCCGAGTCCGAGTGCTACCCCGCCAAGCTGACCCACGGCCATATCCAGTGGCTGATCAACAAGGGGGTCGACGCCATCTGGTATCCCGATGTCCCCTACGAGCGCAATGAGTTCCCCGATGCCAACAACAATTACAACTGTCCCATCGTCACCTCCTACGCGGAGAATATCAAAAACAACGTCGACGAGATCAGCAGCGGTAAAATGCGCTTCTTAAACCCCTTCGTCGCCCTCTCCTCCGAGGAGATCATGACGGATCAGCTGATCAAGTACCTGGCCGTGGAAATGCCTGAGATCCCCGAAGAGGAGATCCGCCGCGCCGCCCACGCCGGCTGGCTGGAAATGGATCGAGCCCGCGAAGATATCCGCAAAAAGGGCGAGGAAGTTCTCGACTATCTTCAGAAAAACAAGCGGCGGGGCATTGTTCTCGCCGGCCGCCCCTACCATGTCGATCCTGAGATCAACCACGGAATCGCCGATATGATCACCTCCTACGGCATCGCCGTATTGACGGAGGATTCTGTCTCCCACCTGGGACATTTAGACCAGGAGCGGCCCGTCATTGTCATGGACCAGTGGATGTATCACACCCGCATGTACGCCGCCGCCAACTTCGTCAAAAAACACGAGAACCTGGATCTGATCCAGCTCAACTCCTTCGGCTGCGGCCTGGATGCCGTCACCACCGATCAGGTGGCCGATATCCTGACCGGTTCCGGCAAGATCTACACCTGCCTCAAGATCGATGAGGTCAACAACCTCGGAGCCGCCCGGATCCGCCTCCGCTCCCTTCTGGCCGCGATCCGCGTCCGCGAAGAGCGCAGGGAGACGCGGGAAGTCAACACTTCCGCCTACGAGCGCGTGGTCTTCACCAAAGAGATGAAGAAGAAGTACACCATCCTCGCTCCCCAGATGAGTCCCATCCACTTCGACCTTCTCATGCCCGCCTTCAACGCCGCCGGTTACAATCTGGTGCTTCCGGACGTGCCCGCGAGAACCTGTGTCGATGTCGGACTCAAGTACGTCAACAACGACGCCTGCTACCCCTCGCTGATCGTCGTCGGTCAGTTCATGGCAGCCGTCAAGTCCGGCAAATATGACATGGATCAGACCGCCATCCTGATCTCACAGACCGGAGGCGGCTGCCGGGCCTCCAACTACATTGGATTCATTCGCCGCGCCCTGATCAAGGCCGGCTATCCCAATGTGCCTGTCATTTCCATCAATCTGAGCGGCCTGGAGCCAAACCCCGGCTTCTCCTTCACGCCCTCCCTCATCCAGCGGGGACTCTACGCCCTGGAATTCGGCGATATCTTCCTCCGCTGTCTCTACCGGGTCCGCCCCTATGAGCTGGTGGCAGGGTCCGCGGACGCCCTTCATGAAAAATGGGCCGCCCGTGTCAAGGACTTCGTCAGCGCGGACAAGAAGCTTCTCTCACACCGCAAGTATAAGCAGATGTGCCGGGATATCATTCATGATTTCGATACCCTGCCCATCCATGAGGACATGCGAAAGCCCCGCGTCGGCATTGTGGGTGAGATTCTGGTCAAGTATCACCCTGTCGCTAACAACGACCTGGTTTCTGTCCTGGAGCACGAGGGCGCTGAGGCAGTCGTTCCCGATCTGACCGACTTCCTCCTCTACTGCTTCTATAACACCAACTTCAAGGCTGAAAATCTCGGTTTCTCCCAGAAATCCGCCAGGCTGGCCAATATGGGAATCAAATTCTTCGAGTGGCTAAGAAAGACCGCCCGCCAGGAATTTGAGAAATCCAGCCGCTTTACTCCCCCGGCCCATATCGAGGAGACGGCGGCAAGGACGACCGAGATCGTGTCTCTGGGCAATCAGACCGGCGAGGGCTGGTTTTTAACCGGCGAAATGCTGGAGCTGGTCCATGACGGATGCAAGAACGTCATCTGCATCCAGCCCTTCGGCTGCCTGCCCAACCACATTGTGGGCAAGGGTGTCATCAAGAAGATCCGACACCTTCATCCCGACGCTAACATCTCCGCCATCGACTACGATCCCGGCGCTTCTGAGGTCAACCAGCTCAACCGCATCAAGCTCATGCTGGCTACAGCCAACAAGAACCTGGAAGCGGAGCTTGCGGCTCAGCAGAAAATGGCCTGAAACATTTCAATTAGAGCCTCCGCGACCGCATTTTCGTCGCGGAGGCTCCTTTTTATGGATAAGCTATGTGCTTATCAGCAAAGGGCGTCTGACCCGAAAATCAGCGAATGATAGGAAGCTTAGGGTTCCAGTAAGCCCGCGTCCAAATAGATCATGGCAAGCGCCTCTCCCAGGACCGTCAAGGTCCTGACCGCGTCCAACAGCTTCACATTGGCCCGAATCCCTGATAAGGTCAGCTCTTCATCCATCTCCGCCTCTGTCTCATATCGGAAGGGACAAAGGCCTTCAGTTGCGAGGAAATCCATCCGATAGGCCTTGTTGGAGGCCGTGATCAAAAGTCCCTCTTCCTCCAGTTCCCGCCTGATCTCGCGCAGGTTCTCACTGCCCCGGTAGACGGCTTCCTGGTGTCCGACCCGATAGGCCATCCTGGCCTGATCGGACAACCCCCTCTCGTAATCTCTTTCCTGCCTGCCTTTCTGTCCGGCCTGCTCATCCTCCACAAGATTTGAAGGGAACTCCGAAGTCTCATTGCCCGGCATCTTCTTCGGGCCGGCGATCCTCCCCTTGTCATCCGCCTCAGTTTTGCCACTGTTGGTTGTCCTCTGCGCACAGTAAAAGGAGGTATCAGCCATTCGGACGTCATAGTCAACGATGTCTCCCTTTGCATTGACAAAGTCCTCCTCCATCCCATAGATGATCAGGTCTGACTGCTGCCTGCGTGCAGAATCCCGCAGGGTGGCCAGAAGCTCTTCGTCATAGTGATACATCGGCTCCAGCAAAAGGAAGTACTTTGGTCTCTTTTCGGACTGAATCTCATCAAAAGATCCGGCGTCCATCTCAGCCCAGCGCTTCCTGGCCACAGCAAAGAGTCGGTTCTCCCTTTCCTCCGGATTCGAGCTCTGCCTGTCTTCCTGATCCGAATTTGATCTCAGTTCTTCCGATGAAAGACAGGCAATCCGATCCGGATGCTTCCTGCTCCATTCCCTGGCAATTTCTAAACTTCCATCTTTGGAAGAGAGGTCCGCGATCACCAGTCTCCACCCGTCCTCACTCTGGGCCAAGAGATCCCGAATGGCCCCCTCCATGTACTCTGCCCCGTCATGAACCGGCATCAAAATCAAAAAAATTGGATCGCCCATACCTATCTCCATTCCCGGCCTTCTCTCTCCCCAAATCCTTGCCCCTCAGTATAACACCTGGCGAAGAGATAAGCCTTGCCCTCGGATAAATTTTTCTGAGCCGAAATTATCCCTCTCCAATCCTCTCCCTTAACTTAGCCATCTACATTTCCTTCCTGACTCAGTCGTCTACATTCCCTATCTGACTTAGCCGTCTGCATTCCTTCCCGAGGCAATTCCGGGTGAATTCTTATGGGGAAGGACTCTGAATCCACTATCTCTATCTGTCATCCAGGTCGTAATCAACACTTGCTTCTTCTGACCTATAATTGCACTCTCTTCCTTTGAGTTATAATCAGCACTCACTTCTTTCGAGTGCTATTGACATCAAATTAATAGAAAACTAAAATAGGAAAGGTAGTCGGGAACAGGGCCGTTCCCCTCAAATTTAATAATCAAGGAGCAATAATATTTATGAGCAGTAAACAAGGATCTCTTTCCATTACATCTGAGAACATCTTTCCGGTCATCAAGAAATGGCTCTACGAAGACCATGATATTTTTATCCGCGAGCTGATTTCCAACGGCTGCGACGCCATTTCCAAGCTGCACAAGTTAGACATCATGGGAGAAGTTTCCCTTCCTCTGGATTACAAGGCCAAAATACAGGTTACGGTAAATCCCGAGGATAAGACCCTGACCTTCGTGGACAACGGCATCGGGATGACAGCTGAAGAAGTAGATAAGTACATCAACCAGATCGCCTTCTCCGGCGCGACAGACTTTCTTAACAAGTATAAGGACAAGACCTCTGAGGATCAGATCATCGGTCATTTCGGCCTGGGCTTCTACTCCGCTTTCATGGTGGCTGATACCGTGGAGATCGACTCTCTCTCCTGCCAGGAGGGGGCGACAGCGGTCCACTGGGTCTGTGACGGCGGCACCCAGTATCAGATGGACGAGGGCGATTACGATCAGGTCGGCACGAAGATCACCCTGCATCTGAATGAGGACTGTCTGGAATTCTCCAATGAGTACAAGGTTCGCGAGGTGATCGAGAAATACTGTTCCTTCATGCCCACGGAGATCTATCTGAACAAGGCAAATGCCCCCGAGGAATATGAGACCATTGACGCTTCGGATCTGCGCGAGACGGATCAGGTTGTCGAGGAGATCCACGAGGATGCCAGGTATGAGGAGAAGGAGAAGGAAGACGGGAGCAAGGAAACCGTAGAGGTCTCTCCCGCCAAGGACCAGCGCAAGATCGTAAAGCGCCCTGTCCCCCTCAATGACATCAATCCTCTCTGGGCCAAGACCCCCTCCGACTGTACCGATGACGAGTACCGCGACTTCTACCGCAAGGTCTTCATGGACTACAAGGAGCCCCTCTTCTGGATCCATCTCAATATGGATTACCCCTTCAACCTCAAGGGTATTCTCTATTTCCCCCGGATCAACTCAGAGTATGAGTCCATTGAGGGAACCATCAAGCTCTACAATAACCAGGTCTTCGTCGCCGACAATATCAAGGAGGTCATCCCCGAGTATCTCATGCTCTTAAAAGGGGTCATTGACTGCCCTGATCTTCCCCTGAATGTCTCCCGGTCTGCCCTGCAGAATGACGGATTTGTCAGAAAGATCAGTGACTACATTTCCAAAAAAGTAGCGGACAAGCTGTCCGGTCTCTGCAAGACCGACCGCGAGAACTACGAGAAATACTGGGAGGATATCGCCCCCTTCATCAAATATGGCTGTCTCAAGGACAACAAGTTCTGCGACCGCATGAATGACTATATTCTCTTTAAGGATATTGAGGGCAAGTTCCGCACCCTTCCCGATCTTCTGGTCAAGCCCAAAGAGTCCGAAGCAGAGACTTCCGCGTCATCAGATTCTGCAGAGGATACCTCCTCTGAAAGCAAATCCCAGGATGGTCAGGATACAAAAAGGGATTCTTCTGACGGGTCAAACGATTCCGACAGGTCTGACAATTCCAACAGGTCAGATGACTCTGACAAGAAGTCTGAGGCAAAGGCCGAGGAAAATGCGCCCAAGGAGCCCGAGAAGAAGACCGTCTACTATGTCACCGATGAGCAGCAGCAGAGCCAGTACATCAACATGTTCAAGGACCAGGGCATGGACGCTGTCGTACTCAATACGACCATCGACTCCTCCTTCATCACCCAGTTGGAGCAGCGAAACGAACACTACCAGTTCCGGCGCATCGACTCCGGCCTGACCGATTCTATGACGGAAGATGTCTCCGATGAGGACTTAAAAGAGGCAAATGAGGCCCTGACCGCTCTCTTCCGCAAGGCACTGGGCAACGATAAGCTCTCTGTCTCCGTCGCCAAATTCAAAGATGACTCTGTCTCCTCTCTGCTCACCCAGGAGGAAGAGGGACGCCGCATGCAGGATATGATGAAGATGTACGGGATGGCCGGTATGGATCCCAGCATGTTCCCCAGCAATGAAACGCTGGTTCTCAATGTAGGCAATGAACTGGTCGACTACCTCTTCAAGCATCCGGACGCGGATCGGGCAGAAGATTTCTGTCATCAGCTCTACGATCTGGCAGTTTTAGCCAACCATCCCCTCTCCCCGGAGGAGATGACCGCCTTCATCGCAAGATCCAACCGGATCATGCTTGCGCTGGCGAAGTAAGCGCCTGACAGCTCTGCAGCGCAGTTGAATCAGGCAAAAGACGCCCGGATCCGCATTCATAATGCATCTTAAAATTCGGGCGACAGGTAAAATATCTTATTAAAAATCCCCGCAGACTGTCACTGTGGTCGAATCGGTCGACCAGACAGTCCCTCGGGGATTTTTGCATGGGAATCAAGCATTGCGTCTACTGTATTTACTCTTCTGTATTTGACTCTATTATATTTCGTTATCTGAGCCTTCTCTCTTTCTCAGGCAGGCGGGCGATTAATTGTCCTCCGTGTTCCTTGAGCCAGGCCCTGCTCCCGCGGTAATCCGGGCAATAATTCTCCACGATCTGCCAGAAGGCAGCCGAATGGTTCATCTCAAAACGATGCGCCAGCTCATGGACGACGACATAATCCTGTACCTGATCCGGACAGAGCATGAGCAGGCAGTTAAAGTTGAGATTTCCCTTAGATGAACAGGAGCCCCAGCGGCTTCTCTGCCTCCGAATCGCAATGCGGTTGACCTCGGCCCCCATCTGACGGGCATAATGATCCGTCTTTTCCCTGAGAATCTTCCTGGCTCTTTTGGTCAGTTCCTTCAGCTCCTCTTCACTGTAGGCGCTTTTCTCTCCCTGCCCCTGCTCTGATTCCTCAAGGTCAGACTGCCGTCTTTTCAGCTCCCGCAGCTTCTTCTCGATCCAATCCTCATGATCTCTGACAAAGCGCAGAATACCCCGGTCAGAAATCTCCAATGGGGCCCGCACCAGGATATCTCCATTTCCCTGAATTTCGATCGCGAGGCTCTTTCGCCGACTGCGAATCACATCAAAAGTCCTGGCATTTGCATCTGCACGTTTCTTATTCCACCACATGATCTGCATCCAAATACATTAATCCAAGGGCAACCGTCAGAAGAATACAGCAGATCCAGATCGACTTCACGCCCAAAATCACAGAGCAGTTGCCGCCGACGCCGGCTCCGATTCCAAAAATAAGAATCACGGCGAAATAATAGGACGCCTGCTCCATCTGCTGCGCCTTATGATCCTGCATGTAGGCAGAGACGGCCGCGATCCCGGATCTCAGGTTTCCAATGCACATGGTAGAGGCATAGGAGTGACCGGCCACCTTTCGAAAAGACTGAACCTGCATGGCGCAGGAAAAGCTCACCAGGGAACTGGCCAGGATATTCATGGGGCCGATCGGCATAAAACCAACAGCAAAGAGAATTGCTATTTCAAAGAGGAGAATCGCCTGCCTCCAATGGATCCGCCTGGCATACTTGTATCGATGCTGCACCTGTTCTGCCAAAAACACCCCAAGAGCAAAGGCAAGAATTGGGAACAGATAACTGGCAGCCAGGCGAAACTCGCCCCCCATCAAATGCGTGAACATCAGGACAATATTCCCTGTCTCGGCATTAGAGAAGACGTGATCTCTGAGCATGTAGGTATACGCATCCTGGAATCCTCCGGAAAATGCCAGAAACGCCGCCAGGATAAAGGCCTCTGACATCTGTTCTCTCTTTGTCAGTCTTCGTTTGATTCGATTTCTGCGACTGCTTTTCGACATCTGATTCTGGTCCTGTTCTCTAACTCCCGCGCTTATCTGTCACTCTATCACGATGTCACTGTCTCACCGTTCCCATCGCTTTCCCAGGGGGACAGGTCTTTCCCGCTCAATTCCCCTGATCGCTTTCTCAGAGAGTCCCCTCTTCATCCCTCGACAATAAGAAACCTCCCGTCACCCACAGCGAAGACCTCCGGGATATCTTCCAGGTCCCTGAGCTGCGGGTCGCTGACGTCCATATTATCCGCCAGATACTCCAGGGCCTCCTGCCTGGATCCGACGACAAGAGCGCACACCTCATCCAGAAACTCATCCGCCTCCTCGGGACTGGTCGCGACCTCTTCGGGAAAGAGCTGCAGCTGATTGGCCAGAAAAGCCTCCAGAACCTCATCGTCAAAATTGTTCATACTCATGGTTTCTTCCTCATTCAAACGACCGGCGCACCTGATTGCCGCCTGCATTGCAGAAATAATTATAGGACATCCTCTCAGGCCAGCGCAATCAGCAGGGGCAAAGATCAGAATGAAACGGATGGCATAGTTGCACCACACAGCCTGTACCTCAATAAACCTGTATTATACGGCCTACATCGCATGAACCTGTATTTGTAGAGTCTGCACCGCACATTTCTATACAGGTAATGATCTCTTTTACAGACTTCTGATCTTCTGCTATCATAATATGACACAAAACATTCACATTTCGATCTTGTTCCTCGGATTCCTGTCCATAGATCTCACTCCCGGAGACCATCCATGTCCTTTGTATTTTCAAATATCCCAATCTGCGGCAAAGATACGATTGAGCAGTACATCATGACCCTGATTGCCGGGGGAGATCTTGGCTACAGAGAGAAGCTGTCCTCCCTGGCGGATCCATCCCAGCCATTCTCCCCTCCTTCAGATGATTCCATTTTGCTCTGGAGACATCTGGCGATCTCCCACCTGCTCCTGGCCTCACGCGCCGCCGCGGATGGGGGACTCCCAGCGCGAACCGCGGCAGATCTCGTCAGCTGCTACCGGCAGGAAATTTCCGACGCCGCACATATCGATCAGCTCAACCGAATCTACGATCGTATGATCGATGATTTCGTCTACAGAGTCCATTCCCACCGGCAGGCCTCCGCGCTCTCGGCTCCCATCCGTCAATGTATGAGCTATATAGACTCTCGTTACGATCAGAAACTGACCGCAGACCTCATCTCCTCCAGGGTCGGATACAGCAGCTCCCACCTGTCCCGCAGGTTCAGGGAGGAGCTTGGACTGTCTCTGACAGAATATATTCTGAAGGTGCGCATGGAACACGCCATCCGCCTGCTCCGTCTGTCTCAGCTCAGCATCGCGGACATCTGTGAGGCAGTCGGTTTCCACTCCCAGTCCCACTTCAGCAGGCAATTCCGCAAGTACACAGGCACTGCGCCTAGCCTTTTCCGTACGACCGGTCATCTTCCGCCCAGATCCTCTTTTGAGAGATCCAGATAGACCAGACGCCCCAGGGCAAAGGAATACATACAAACCCCGCCCAGGCAAAGCGGTTTTTCTTCGCTTGACATAGCGCGCAGGACAGCCTGCGCGTAGAGCAGGAGCTGCGCTTGATATCGTCCGACCAGCTCGCTCTCATCTTGCACCCGATCGGTCTTGTAGTCTAAAAGGAAGATCTTTCCGTCCTCGATGAAGAAGAGATCAATGATTCCCTGCACCAGGATCATATCCTCTCCGACAGCAGCCGCGTCCGTTTCTGATTCTTTCGACGCGGCTGACGGCTGACGCCCCATCAGCCTGTCGATTTCCTGGGGCCTTAATCCCATGACAAATGGCTGTTCCCGATAGAGCCTCCCCTCGACGGCTGACCGGTGAATGCGGTCCGCCATATCCTGCTTTAGGAAGCTCTGAATCCGATCCGGCAGAACCAGTCCCAATTCTTCTTCTGACAACCTGCCATCCGCCCTCATTTGATCCAATTGCTCCCCCAGTGAGTCGGCGTAATCCTCCCTCGCGAAATCCAGACACTCCATAACCCGGTGCATGGCAGTGCCGCGCAGAGCCCCGGGATGAATCTTCTTGTTGTTCTGTCCCCTCTCCTCTGTCACAGCTCTCGCAAATTCGGGAACATATCTGTCTTCATCGACCGGTCGGAAGATCTCCTGCCCCTCTTTCTCTCCCATGCCCAGCTGCATGGAGGCATGCTTGATCTCAGAGACGGAATACTTGCTCTTATAATTTTGACTCGCGGCATAGGGATATCGATAGGCAAAGACCCTCCGCAAATACTGCAGCAGAGCCTCTGTTCCGGGGATATCTTTCAAGTCCTCCAGGTGATTTGCCGGCGTGCCGTCGCGGTCTGCTCTTCCCGGAGACTCTGCCTGCTCCTGCCCCCATGTCAGCGCCCCGTCTTCCCCCGGGATGTAACAGTGGATGCTCTGCCGATAGAGCTCTCCATAGGAAGCTAACGACGGAAGGATCCAGTCCAGATAATTTTTCGCTCCCATCCGTCTGTGATAGGGGAGCACATAGCCATCCCCCTTGCCGCGGGTCGCCTCCCACTCCTGGTCAAGCCTCTCCTTGAGACGGGGCAGGCTTCCGCTCAGGATCAGCTTCTCTTTGGCCCGGGTAAGAGCCACATAGAGTACCCGCATCTCCTCCGCCAGACTGTTTTCCTTTCGTTGATCACTCACCGCTCTGTGGAAGAGACTGTCTGACATCGTCCTTTTGGCGGCGTTTCTTGTGCGCAGGGAAATGCCAAGATCCGTCTCAATCAACATGTCTCCGCTGCTATCCCGCATGTTGAATTTCTGTCCCAGACCACAGACAAAGACAACCGGATACTGAAGTCCCTTGCTCTTATGGATACTGGTAATCCGAACCGCGTCGTCCTCTTCACCGATCAATTCCGCCGCTGACAGGTCGACGTTATAACTGCGCAGCTTCTGAATATAATTCATGAAGCGGTAGAGTCCCCGATAGGAGGATCCTTCGAACCGAATGGCCTCGTCGACCAGCTTAAGCAGGTTCGCCCGTCGGATCTGTCCCCCCGGCAGGGCGGTCACATAGTTCAGATAAGCCGTCTCATCCAAAAGCTCCTCGATCAGACGGTGAATCGGAGTATATGGAATACGGGCCCGCACCGCCTCCAGGCGATCGCAGAAATCCAGGACTTTCTGCGGAAGGGAAATATCCAGCTCCAGCAGATAGCCGGGGCGCTGATCCGAATCCTCCTTCTCCCCCGCAAGAATCCCGCGGCTGTAACTCTCCATGGCCTCAAGGGAGTCCCAGAGACAGGCATTCTGAATATCCCGGGACTCGTCACCGCGATCCTGACCGGTCGTAAGTCTTGGATAGGCGGACCGGATCAGATAGAGCTGGTCTTCCGTGAAGGGCTCTCCAAAGACATGGGACAGCATCACCGCCGCCAGACTCCTGTCGTCCCGGCGATTGTTCAAAAGGGAGAGCAGAGCCAGAAAACGGGATACCTCCACCGTATCAAAATACCCCTTGCCGGAGGTGATATGGGCTGGAATTCCCATTTGCGTCAGTCGATCGACAAAAACCTGTCCGTTGGAGCCGGGACTTCGGAGCAGGATCACAATATCCTGATAGCGAAGTCCGCGAAGGGGATTCTGATCTCCCTCCTCTTCCTCCTCGTTGACTACCTTCTGCTCCCTCATCAGCCGCTGAATACGCTCTCCTATCATGTTGGCCTCAAGCTCGGCCTTATCCTCCAGACCAAGAGCCTCCAGGGCCTCCATGTCCTGCTCGCACAAGATAAGTTCCGCCGAATAGGGATCCTCTGCCTTGCCAGAAACAGCCGCGGCCGTCGCAGGATAGTCCGCTCCCAGATGCAGTGCCACATCCTCATGATAGGCGACTCCCCCCAGATCCTCCTGCATAACGCGATAAAAGATGTGATTGGCAAAATCCAGGATCTCCTGTCTGCTTCGAAAGTTCCTGGACAGATCGATCCGCTGCGATCTGACTGTCTTTTTGCTCTCCGCGGTCAGCTTGTCATAGGACTTGAGCTTGCTGTTGAAGAGTTCGGGCCTGGCCTGACGGAAGGAGTAGATGCTCTGTTTGACATCCCCCACCATGAAGGTCTTATGTTCTCCCTGATCCGACCCCGCAACAGCGGAGAGAATCGCCTCCTGCAGGTTGTTGGAGTCCTGATATTCATCGATCATCACTTCGGCGTACTGGCGGCATAAGTTCTCCGCAGTCTCTGTCATCGGATGGGCAGGATCCGCGGGATCGCGAAGAATGCGCAGCGCGTAGTGCTCCAGGTCAGCGAAGTCGACTACGTTCTTCTTTCTCTTGCATGCTTCAAAAGAGACCGCATACTCTTTAGTCAGATCCAGCAAGGTCTTCAGATAGGGCGCCATAGCGGAGAGCTTGTCAAACTCCGCCGCGGGGTCCCCACTGTAATCCTTGCGGAGCTGCTCGAATACCTTTTTGGACTGATCGCGCAGGTCCTTCGCCCTTGCCTTGAGTTCCTCATCTACCCCCTTTCGCTTGCCTGACAGTTTCTTCCACTGGATCCCAGACAGGATCAGGGCAATCCGGCTGAAATCCTCGGCTTCGCGAATGCTCTCGCAATAGGCCAGATCCGCTTCGATTGCCTCCTGATAATGGGGGCCCCCGGGAAGACGGCTCAATTGCATGGCCTCCTCCAGAAGATCCTCACAGGCTTCTGCCTGACTCTTAATTCTATTTGTCAGCCCCTGTACCCAGGGCATCCGCAGCATATCCTCGGGGCTTTTGACCCGGTAAATGTCAGAGCAGCGATCCAACCATTCCATGGGCCAGGGGTCCGCATTCGCGGTCCCGTAGATGGACATAAGCATATCCGCAAGCGCGTCATCTTTGCCCCGTCTGGCATAGAGGTCAACCAGATTGATAAAGGCCTGATCTTCCATCTCATAGTGCTCATCCATGAGTTGATCCATGACCTCCTGGGCTATCAGACGGATCTCCCCCTCCTCCGCAATGCGAAAATCCGGCTCCAGATCGATCTCATTAAAGTGATTGCGAACCACATAGGCGCAGAAGGAGTCGATGGTCGTAATCTGCGCGGAGTGAACCAGGGTGAGCTGCCTCTGTAGATGGGACAAAAGGGCCTTCTGCCTGTCGGTCGGATCAAGCTGACTTCTGGCGTCATTCACGGCCTCCTGGATGGCCCGGCGAATCTTCTCCTTCATCTCATGTGCCGCCGCCCTGGTGAAGGTCACAACCAGAAGCTGATCCACGTCCAGAGGGGCATCCGGGTCCGTCAGCATACGGATGATGCGCTCCACTAAAACCGCAGTCTTCCCGCTTCCCGCGGCGGCAGAGACCAGAAGATCCCTGTCTCTGGCGCGAATAACCTGGCGCTGCTCCGGCGTCCACTTTGTCTCAGACATTGCCTTCTCCTCTTACTTCCGGTTCTCTGCTAAGACCGGTCTTTAGCGGCTTCATCCAATCCCGGAAGCTCTTTCTCTGTCTCATTCCCCGGCTTTTTTTCCGTCTCTTCCCGAATCAAGTCCAGAGCCTGACTGCCCTTGTAATTGGCCATGCGATGAAAGCGCATGCCCTTCAAACCGTCCTCAAACCCACAGACGGCCCTGAACGCGCAGTACTGACATCCATTCTCCTTACCCAGTTTATAGGGATTTTTCTCAATTTTTCCCTCTAAGATATCGCGGCCGATCTGTTCGATTTTATCGTGGACGAAGCTGCCCAGCAGTCTGATATCTTCTTCTGACAAGGCATCCTCACCGGCTGACAGCTTACCGTCCTTATTTCGCCTGGCGCTGATCACATGGGAAGCTCCCGCCCCCTCTGCGGCCAGGTTTTCATCGAGCGCGTTGACGACCAGATCCTCCCGGTTGTAGATCCCGCGAAGCTTGAGCTCGTCAAGGATGTCTTCCCGGATCTCCTCCGGGCCCGCTCCCTCCCTGCTCTTGACCCAGGGCTCGTCAATGTGGAAATAGAAAAGACCGGCCGGATGGGCTTTCTTTTCCCCCCTCCCCAGTTTCTCCAGGGCCGCCGACATATAGAGCACCAGCTGGATCTGCAGGCCGTGGTAGAGGCGGGTCAGATCCAGCTTCTGATTGCCGGACTTATAATCCATCACCTTGACATAGATCCCCTCCGGCGTCCGCATGCAGTCTACCCGGTCAATCTTGCCGCTAAGCTGCAGCTTCTCTCTTTCTCCCAGCTGAAAGCGCATAGAAGACAGCTGGTCCTTTGGACCGAAGGACATCTCAAATTCCTCCGGCACAAAGTCACCGCGTGTCACCTGCTCTCTCAGTGCCCAAATGCTGCAGCGCAGGACAGATTTCATCCGCCGGATCACCTGCGCCTGCCGCCTGTTCTCTAAGAGCTCGGCCCTCTCCATCTGCCCCAGGGCATTTCGAAAGGCCTCCTCTAAAAGCGCCTCCGCGTCAGAATCAGAGATCTCCTTCCAGGACAGCTTCCTCTCCTTCATGCGCCTGGAGAAGGACTCAAGGGTCTGATGATAAAGGTTTCCCATATCCAAAAAATCAATCTCCGGCTCCTCCTCCTCCTGCAGGAGGATACCATAGCGCAGATAGTACGCGTACGCGCACCTGCAAAACTGCTCCAGGCGACTGACGGAGCCCTGAATCAGGTCCCCGCTCACACGCTTGATCAGGCGCTCAGAGAGCCTGTCCTGTCCCTGCTCAGAGAAAGCGGTCTCAAAGAGCTCCTCTGCCCTGTCAGTGAAATTTTTGTCCTCCTTCAGCACCTCATAGATTGCGCAGGCCAGTTGTCCCTCCTCCTGCGAGGCCTCTTTCTCAGACAGGCTGCGAAGGGCATCCGGCAGATAGTCCAGAGCCGCCGGGGCTGTCACCAGCCGCTGCAGATCAGCTCTCCCCTCTAAATTCTCCACCCCAAGCCCCGGAAAGAGCCTGCAGATCAGACCGATGAGATAGGACTCCCGCAGGGCGCTGCCGTCGCTGCTTAAGCGAGCATAGCTGACGACCAGCTGCTCAGAGGGCTTGGTCAGAGCCAGGTAGAGGTAGAATCTCTGCATAAATGCCCGCTCCCGGTCGCCGGGCGCCAGATCAATCTGCTTTTCCCTGAGCTTCTCCCTCTCTGCCTGAGAGAAAAGGCCGCTTGATTCGGCCGACCTGGGAATTGCGGCGTCAGAAGCCCCCAGGACATAGAGGGTCTTGATGTGCTCCAGACGGGTTCGCTCCAGATCCCCAATCACAACGGAATCGAAGCTGGGAGGAACGGTTCCCACGGAAATGGCCCTGAGTCCCGCCTCCAGGAGCTGGGCGAAATCGCTGAGAGACATCTTCTCCTCTCCCAGAAGATCAGACATCTTCTCCAAGGTCTCCATCACCAGTCCAAAGACTCTGCTGTGAATTGAGGCAGCTATTTCATCGCCTTCGGCGCGGCAGGCATTTGCCCTGGCCTCCAGTTTTTCCTCCACCTCATGCGCCTGCAGATAGACATAAATCGCGAGAGCCCGATCCCTGGTCACAGCGTTTTCCGCGCACATGGACTGACGAAAATCACTGATGTCCGCGACAATGCCCTTGCGCAGCTGCTCGACGCGAAGCATCTGCTCCTGGCTGAAATTCCTGACTCTGCCGCTGAAGGGACGGCGGTAACGGGCAAAGCCGCGGATACGCCTGGCGTGAATATAACGTTCCAGCAGGTCCGCGTCAGACGGATCGATTCCTGCCAGGCCGCTGCGCAGCTGCTGCATCAGGCTCTCCTCGCTGAAATCCTCCGTGAGAAGAGACAGAGAGGACAGAATAAATTCCACCAGGGGATGAAAGAGAATGTCCTGCTCCTGGTCCAGGTAGTAGGGCAAATCCATCTTATCGAAGATCTGCCCGGCATAATCCGCGTAATCGGACAGATTCGCGCAGACAATGGCGAAGTCTCGATAACGACCGCCCTGATCACGAATCTTTTTCCTGATCTCCTCTCCCGCAAATGCCAGCTCATCCCGAAAGCTGGCCGCGCGCCCCAGGCGAATCTGCCTCATTTTCGGATCTGACTCCCCTTGCGTGCGGCTTGCATTCTCTTTCGCATCTGATCCCGGCAACTCTTTCCCGTAAGGTCTGCTCTTTTGACGAAATAAATTGGCCTCCAGATGAGCCAGCATGGGGGAGGAGGCAAAGCGCGGATTTCCTGCCAGACAGACCGGTTCCTCAATGAGACAGCGATTTTCCCCCGCCAGGCGCACTAAGCCCTCTCCCATCTCCTTGGTCATGGCAAAGAGCTCATAGTCCAGATGAGAACCCGTAATCCGCTCCCCGGGATCCATGGTCAAGGTCACATAAATCGAAGAGGCCAGCCGCATCATCTGTGCCAGGACCTGCTTCTGGATCGGGGTAAAACCGGTAAAGCCGTCGAGGGCAATCACAGCATCCTTGATCAAAGCTGACTGATCCATCAGCTGCGCCAGGCGTTCCAGCACCTCCTCCGCCGTGATATAGCGGCCCTCGATCGCCTCTCGGAAGGCCCGGTAAATCACGGACAAATCCTCCGCTTTCCTGCGAAAGGAGCTTCCCATATCTGTCAGTTCCGCCAGATCCGCGAACTCTTTTGGACCGATCCCGTACTGGGCCATTTCGGTCAGCAGGGATTTGATCTCATCAATATAACCGGGCCTTCGAACATTTCCCCTCAGAACAGTCAGTTCCTTTTCATGCTCCTGGGCCACCCTGCGCAAAAGCAGGTTCTTTCCCGTGTCCTCAAGCACATCGTCAAGCTTGGTTCCCGTCTCTTCAAAGACCCGGTAAGCCAGACGGTTAAAGGAGAGGACATCCACATTCATGATGATCTTTTGAGAGGATCTGGCGACCAGCTCCCTCTGTGTCGACATGGTAAACTGCTCCGGCACGATCACAATAAAGTGGCGCTTAGGCTCTTCTTTGGCCCGGCGCAGAATCTGATCGAACAGGTAGGTTGATTTCCCGCTTCCGGCGCCGCCGATTACCATGCGAAGTGACATGCTCTCATTCCTCCTTGATCAGGTCTGTAAGTGCCTGCGATGTCTGGACGATGACCCGGTTGGCGTCAATGAAATCATAGGGAGTCATCTGATAGACATAATAGTTGAGCCAGTTGCTATAGAGGGCATTGGCATGACTGCGCCACTGCAGAAGCGGTCGTTTGGTCGGGTCGTCAGCCGGATAGTAGTTGACGGGGATCTGCGGACGCATCCCCTTTTTGAGATCCCGCTTATACTCCCTGTCCAGCGTCATGCGGTCATACTCCAAATGACCGAAGTCGAAAATCTGCTTGCCGTCATTGGTCATGCAGAGCAGGATACCGGCCTCCGGAGAATCAGACACAACCACCAGATCCTTACAGGCGCGGATCTCATCAGAATGACACTCCGTCCAGCGGGATACCGGAGCCATGAAGAAATCGTCAAATCCTCGAACCAGCGGGATCTTGCGGTTTTCTACGCGCTGTGGATAGACGCCGGACAGCTTCTCGGACAGTTCGTACTTTTTGATCCCGTAGTGATAGTAGACTCCGGCCTGGGCCCCCCAGCAGACATGAAGGGTGGATGTCACATGCGTCTTGGTCCACTCCATAATCGCACAGAGCTCTTTCCAGTAATCCACATCCTCAAAGGCCTTCATCTCCACAGGCGCTCCGGTGATGAGAAAGCCGTCGAAATTCTCTTCTTTGATGTCGTCAAAATGCAGGTAGAAGTTATTTAAATGGGACCTGGAGACATGGCTGGCCCTGTGGCTGGCCGTTGTCAAAAAGGTCACGTTGACCTGCAGGGGAGTATTGGACATACTGCGCAGGATATCCAGTTCCGTATCCTCCTTGAGCGGCATCAGGTTCAGAATACAGATCTCAATGGGACGGATATCCTGGTGCAGGGCCCGGTCCTCATCGACCACGAAAATATTCTCACGCTCCAGCCGCCTCTTGGCGGGGAGATCATTCTGTGTGCGAATGGGCATAGATGAATCCTTTCGTTAGCGCTCTCTTATAGGACCAGGGAAAATCTTTCCCTCTATTGACCGGCGGAAGAAATCACTTCCCCTCAATAAGAGCGCGAAGCCCCTCCTCGTCAATCACAGGAATCCCAAGGCTTTTGGCCTTGTCCAGCTTGGATCCCGCGGCCTCACCCGCGAGCAAATAGTCCGTTTTCCCTGAGACGGAGCCGGTACACTTGCCCCCGTTCTTCTCAATTAAAGCCTTGGCTTCCGATCTTTCCATGCCTGGAAGCTTTCCTGTGACAACAATGGTCAGACCCGCCAGAGCCTCTGTTTTCTCCTCCTCCGGCATTCGCATGGTCAGCCCTAAATCTCTGAAGTCAGCCATCATCCGCCGCTTATCTTCGTGAGCGAAAAAATGCACAATATCCGCCGCGGTCTTCTCTCCGATATCGGGAATCCCCTGCAGGTCTTCAAATCCGGCATGCATCAGATCCATCAAATCAGGATAGACGGCCATTAAAGCCGCGGCAGTCGAAAGGCCGACATTGCGGATCCCGAGGCCTGCCAGAAGACGGGTCGGACTCTGGGATTTGGAGTCCTCAATGGCTGCCAGGATCTTATCCGTGTTCTTCTCTTTTCCCAGGATTCCCCGGCTGATCAGGCTGTCCCTGTGCTCTCTCAGGCGATAGATATCCACATAGGAGGTCAGGTAGAACGTCTCGCTTCCCGTGATCTTCTCCTGGCAGAGGGCGTCAACCAGCGTTTGTCCCAGGCCGGCGATATCCATGCAGGATCTTCCCGCGAAATACGCGATGGTCCGGGAAATCTGAGCCGGACAGGAGGGATTGACACAGCGAATATCCGCCGTTCCCTCTTCCTGCTCCAGCTCCTCTCCGCAGACAGGGCAGAACTGAGGAGCTTTAAAGACAGCTTTTGGCTCCTTCACACAGCCGTTCAGCTTCGGAATGATCTCTCCGGACTTAAAGAGCTTGTAATGGCCGCCAATCCCGATTTTCATCTGTCGGATATAGTCCTGATTGTGCAGAGTCGCCCTGGAGACGGATGTTCCGCAGAGTCGGGCGGGTCCGCCCGTCTTTACGTCATGAAATTGTCCCGTAAAGGTCAGCTTCCCCGTTCTCCCCACATCGACCAGGATCTGGTCCATCTCTACCACTCTCTCCTCCGGGGGATACTTATAGGCGATGTGTCCCGCGGAGTATTTGGCCCCGGCCGGAAAATCCTTTCGGTAGGCAATCTGGTCAATTTTGACAACCGCTCCGTCGATGTCATAGCCCAACTGATCGCGCATCTTCCCGATCTCCTCAATGGCGGCGATGACCTCTTTGGCATTGTCCGCCTTCTTGTGATAGGTCACGGGAAGCCCCATGGCCGAAAGGCGATCCAGGTTGTCCAGCTGACTCCTCATGAAATGGGGCTCTCCGTCCTGGACATTGAAGATAAAGAGAGCCAGGCCCCGCTTGGCGGTAATCCCGGGATCCAGCTGGCGAAGGGTCCCAGCCGCAAGATTCCTGGGATTGGCCGCAAGGGGCTTTTCATCCTTCTCCTGTCTGGCATTGTAGGCCTCGAACTTGTCTCTGGTCATGTAGACCTCCCCCCGCAGCTCCAGATAGGGATCCGTGATCGGAAGCTTATCCGGCACCTGGGGGATTGCCCTGGCATTCTGCGTGACGTCTTCTCCGATATGACCGTCTCCGCGGGTCTCAGCCAGCTCCAGTCTGCCCTTTCTGTAGCGAAGAGTCATGGAGAGTCCGTCTATCTTCTGCTCTACGGAGAATATCGCGTCAGGATGCATCTCCTGCACCTTTTTGACCCAGTCGATCACCGATTGAAAATCAAAGACATCCTCAATGGAGAGCATAGGCACATTGTGCTCTACCTTGACACCTGCCTCCCGCTTCGTCGTCCCTCCGATCTTCTGGCTGGGCGAATCCGGCCTGACCCAGTCGGGATGCTCGGCCTCCGCCGCCTTCAGCTGCTGCATCAGCTGGTCGTACTCGTAGTCTGAGATCTCCGTTTTATCCTGATTGTAATAGAGATCCATATGATAGTTGATCTGATCGATTAGCTCCTGGTAAGTCTCAAAGGTCATGGATGCCTCTCCTCTGCTTTTCTGTCTCGCCCCTGGATTTCTGTCTATTCCCTCGGTCTATGATTCAAGAGATCATCATCAGGATCTGACGTAGCGGCTGGTCGATGGGGAAGCGGCTAAAAGTCGATTCAGTTCCTCTCGTTCCCTCCGGCCGATCCTCCGGTACTCTCCCTCCGGGATCCCATCCAGGCGCAGATTCATAATCCGAACCCTCAGCAGGTCTGTGACCTCATAACCCAGGGTATGGCACATGCGGCGGATCTGACGGTTGAGTCCCTGGGTCAGGATTATGGTAAATGTCCGGTCGCCGGTCTGATGGATCTGACAGGGACGAGTCGTCTCCCCCAGTTCCTTTAAGTAGATCCCGGCTCTCATCTGCCTGACAAAAGTCTCGCTGATACCGCGATTTACTGTCACCTGATACTCTTTCTCGTGCCGATTGGCCGCCCTCATCATGCGATTGACAATATCCCCTTGATTGGTCATGAGAATCAGGCCCCGGGACTCCTTATCCAGACGGCCAACCGGATAGACGCGGCTGGGATATCCGATAAAATCGACAATATTATTCTTTTCCCGCTTTTCTGCCGTGCAGACAATTCCCCTCGGTTTATGAAAGAGGAGGATGATTTCCTCCTCTTTTCCCTCAATGATTCTTCCATTGACCGCAACCCTCTGTCCCGGAAGAACCCTCTGTCCCAGCTCTGCCGTCTGACCATCGATCGTGACCTGGCCCGCGCGAATCCGGCGGTCCGCCTCCCGCCTGGAGCAGACCCCGGCATTCGTCAGAAACTTATTCAGGCGCTGACCCGAAGCCGGATCCGCTTGCTCCGGGATCCGGTCCTTTGCTCCGGGTCTCTTTTCTTCTGATGTCATTTCTCTGTCTCTTTCTCCTGACAGTTCTCCGTCATCTCTCGGACGAGAGGAAGTCGTGCGGATCTGCCCACATGCGCTCCTTTTCGGCAATCCTCCTGGCCTCGGAACTGTCCAGAGCCCTGGCCAGGTCAGCCTCATCCTCGGCGCTCGCCCGGACCAAGTCCTGATCTCGTGACGGCCCTTGCGCAGTCTGTGTCGCCCGCCCGTCCCCGGCGCTCGCCCGAGCCAAGCCCTGATCTCTGTCGGCATCAGATTCCTCCGGTTTCTTCTCCCGATAGACCTTGCCGACGCCCGACACAGGGGGCCAGCGCATCTCCGCCTCCTCTCTCATATGAGCGAAGCTGGCGTCCTCATCCGGAAATTCATCCAAAATGGGAGCCGCGGGATCGACATAGCCCTCCGGCATCAGCGGCTGAAAGAAGACCACACAGCGGTCCGCGACAAAAAGCGTCAAAAGGGACGGAATCAGCATGGCCACCACGGCAAATTGCGGGAGGAAATAGGCTAAAAGAAAGGGAGCGACAAAGAGAATCAAGCCCAGAAAGGCGGTGATAAAGTGAAGTCCCATCAGAGCAAAGGAATTTTTGATCCAATTGCGGTTGGTCAGTTCAAAACGGGCCAGCATGGGAAATCCTAAGAGCAGACAGCCAAAGAGGAAAAAAGCAATCAGAAGGCTGAATGCCTGCAGACCCCGCATGGGCAATCCCGTCAAAAGGCGGCCTGCGGCGAAAAAGTCAAAGATCAGAAGGGCAAAGAGGGCCAGGCTCGGGATCCAGATCATGGTCGCCTGCTTGAAATTCTCCTTAAAGGAGTGAAAAAAGCCCCGGATCAACTTCACGTCGTGCCCCTGAACCAGTTTCATGGACACATAGTACTTGGCTGTAATGGCAGCCCCGGCCGTAATAATGGGCAGGCTGACCGCCAGAGCCAAGAGATTCAAAAAAAAGACATCGACATAGCGGTTGAGGGAAGTCATCAGTTTTCCCTCAGGTGAGAAAATCCCCATAAGTCTCTCCCAAATGAAGCTTAAAAACTACATCCCCTATTCTAACAGATTCCATCGACTACCGGGGCAAATCCGCATCGTTCACCGGAACAAAGCTCTAAGCAAATCCTTAAGCAAGTATATTCCCTTTGAGCACACTGTCCTCTCATTTTTCTTGTCTTGACCGAAAAGAGATATCGGGACATGGGGTTAGACCAAACGGAGAAGAGAGGCTCTAAAACAAATTCGACCGGTTGCTCCATACCGCCGCTGATCAAAAGCAGGCGGCACAGGGCAACCGGTCTCATATTCCTTGAACTATTTCCTGTCTTACAGGAGCAATGTAGACGACTGGATTCGAACCAGCGATCTTCGGAGTCGGAGTCCGATGCGTTATCCAGCTACGCTACGCCTACAAACCATCCGAACGGACTTGCTTATAGTAACGCTAGCCTCAAGCAAAGTCAATCGCCTCCTCCTTTCGTCACTCCTCCTTTCGTCACTTCGAAACTTTTCAATGTAAATGCAACACACTGTTGCGTTTACTCTGGAAGGTCTCTGTGTTGCAGTTAGTCTGACAAATGACTTGTCCAAAGCAGGTTTACCAGGTGCAATGGAAACTACCTTATTGAAGAAAGGAGTTCCTAAGCTTTTCCAGTTACCAGATAATCCATAGTAGATCCAAGTGTTTCTGTCAGAACGGGAAGCATTACCAGGTTCACTGTCCGCTTATCATTCTCGTATTCCGAGATGACGGATTTCTTGAATCGGCGGCTCCTTTCCCATATACTGAACCGCTATCCTGTTTTCCGGGTGAACATCAGTCAGATATAATATGATGAGGAATACCCATTCCAGAGGCTTCATCAAAATATAGACCAGATCCGCAACCCAGCTCTTCCGGATCATTTTCGCAATTGGAAATCCATAGCGATCATAAAAAGCTCTTACCGCTTTATGAAAATGTGGCGTCTTCTCTTCCAACACCTGCTCGAAGGCATTTGCAACGCATAGCTGCCGGTTTACGATCACCGGATGCCCATGTCGAACGCCCATCCGGATCGGTTTCACAATCTTCTGATGACCACCTGCAGCCACCGTGCACAGGTAATGTTCATCGTGGAAGATATTCTGCGGCGCCTGCTTTGTGGAAAGTCTCCAGTCTGCAGTCTCCGTCCATGCCTTGATGACTGAATCCGGAGCCTGTCCGAACAGCATAAGAATTGCGATGAGGATTCCAAGAAGAGGCAGTACCAGAATCAGCCCCCATAATGGCCAGAATGATGCTTTCGACAATAACCCGTCCATTGTATTTAAAATTCGGTTCTGGTGAATTTTCCTCTTTTCCATGGGGAGCACTTCCCACTCACGGACCCTTGCAAGAATCGTTCTTGCACACATCAGCACCAGACTGGCAGGCCAGATCAGAAGCATAAAAGCCAGATCATCACCTTGTACTCCAATGACCTGAACCGAAAATACAATCAGTTCAACAATACCAAGATACATGGCAGAGATAGATATGACCGCCATCAGCGGCGGCATTTTTTTCATTGGCCTGAAACTCAGGTAGTAGTATCCGACAATCGCCAGAACAGCAATCAAGAAAATAATCGGCCAGGACCCAGTATATACCGGCGTATGCTTCTCCTCATTGGTAAGCTGAATCATCCAGTCCGACCCGGTCGCACCAATAAGTCTCACATATATATATTCTAGAAGCATTACATACCATAGAGCCACCTGATCAACCTGCCATGCACACGGGCTCTCTTTGTTCATGGCAGCCAGGATCAGGTACGTGACTTCCATTACAAGGATCAGAAAGGGATAAAAAATGCATGCACTTACAACCAGCGAAAACAGGAAAGCTAACACAATCTCATCTGCCCGGACTTTACCTGATACCATAATCACCAGAAAAATTATGCATCCGACAACTATTGAGCATAGAACACTAAAGCGGAATGGATGTTCTTTTATTAGGGACTTCAACATACGTTAATTCTCATCTTTCCATTATTTCATCAACGCTTGGCACTCCGATATCTCAAATAATGATCCCTTCAAGATGATCGCACTCGTGCTGGATGATCTGCCCCTTGTCAATCCGCCTACACCACAAAATAAATCTATCACTTCTGCTTCCATACTTTGTTCTCCATTTTCAATACTGAATGCAATACGTTCCCCGTATGCAGTTGCAAACATCTTTTCCATTTGCAATTTATTAACGACTATTCTTGGAGGATTTTAGAGAAACTTTTTGATTCCTGCTATTCGGTTTGTCCGGATAAAGATATGTAACTTCTCCGACTTCCAGCATCTCTTTCACAACAGCTCGGAGTGTGTCGTTCAAGCTCTTATATCCGAGCTCCACAGCCAACTCACTCATTGAAAGATCACCTTTTTGTTTTAATGCTTCAAAAACAAGCTGCCTAAGTTCTTCTCTGTTCCTGCGTCTGGAGCGGTTCCCCATTTTGGGCTCTTTCTCATCATCTTTGTTCTCAAGAAATGCCGGATGAACAGGGAGGATCACTCTGAAATAGCTTCTGTCCTCATCTGTTTTGAAAACTGGCAGATCAGAGCCATTGTTTTTCATCTCATTCACGATCAGTGGAATGCCGGTATTCCTTCCCTCAACCATCTTTAATTCTTTGAGAAAATCTCCGATACGTCTGTTCCGGTACCGGCTTGAAACCAAAACTCTATTTTCCAGATCATGATCCGTTATTGATCGGTCAGGTCCCGGCAAACTTAGGATCTCCATTCGTTCCGGCGTTATCGTTACGGTAATCGGCTCATGAATCTGATAGGAGCGATGGTAAACGGCATTACTAAGGGCTTCCTCAACAGCCCTGTAAGGCCAATTGTACACACGGATCGCCTCTGCCTGATCAGGAACCTTTGTGACATATTCCGCTATGACATAATTTTTGATATATGACAGAGCATCCCGCAACTGGCGATCAAGCGGACCTGTAAAAATTCTCTCTCTCATCCCGATTCCAGTCGGATCAGGCTTGTCCACTACCTCAATCTGGCTATATGGGAAGAAATGATCCGGTCTCTCATTGAAAAACATCAATCCTATATTGATGGGTTTTCTTGCTTCCGGAGGGCCTCCGATCAGTCTCATATCTCTCGCCACATCTTCAACCGTACGGGAAAGGGAACCTTCGTATAATCCGCTGTCAACTGCATGAAGATATTCCGAAAGCAAGCTGGAACGCATATCTGCGATTTGAGCGTGAGGGTTTGCTCTATCATCAAACGGAATATTTCTCGCCAGACCGATCAGTTCCCGTTCTTCCAGTGCATTTGTACGAATGGTATTGGAGCCTTTTCGGATATAATATGCCTTTTCGCTCTTTTTCGCTCCTTTCTCCGTGTATATTTTGACTGGACATTTATAGGGTCTGTCATCCCCTCCGGGAACCCATAAAACAAGAATATCTCGTTCGTCGATCAGCGCCGGTTCTATGATTGGTATATATCGTGGTTCTATAAAGTTACACTTATTAAGGATATCTTTCTGAATATCATCCAATATATTTTTATCCAAGCCTTTTACCGGAAATCTCGGATATCCATTCTGTTCTTCAACGCCTATCACGATATAGCCACCGCCAAGGTTGTCAAAGTCGTTGGCGAAAGCTGTAATAGAATGCAAAATCGGTTCTGGATTCCAATCTGCCTTGTATTCTATACGTGTACTTTCTATCACCTGCTGACGAAGCAGTTCTTCTATATTGATCGGAATTGCCATCATTCCCTCCTGATTTGATCAGAGTGTTCCGCTTTTAACTTACCCATTAACTCTCCCATATCTTACAAAAGGGAGAGTTAATGGGCAAGTAATTATAATTCACCGTTGGATCAGAGCGAGCAATGGGGCCTAACTGCAATATTGTGCAAAGTGCCATGAATGCGTCAAAAGACGTTGTCAAATTGTTGTACATCGAGTCACTTGTTACAGAGTGTTGTACTCCCCAGTTCTGCCTCCTGCCAGAATCAATCACCGCGTCTGCAGGCAAATCATCTGGCGGAATCGTCCAGGCGCGGCGTTCTGCCAAAGACACATTCCTACTCCGTATTGTGCCTTGTGACGATTTGCTCTCCTTCATTTCTGATTATAGGAGGCCGGACGGGAAATGGCGAATACTTTCGTGTCAGAATTTCTGACATTCAGATTTTCATAGATCATCTATGAGTCTTCGCTTTTGGCGTGAACGAAATGTTCAAAACCATATCCATTCCATCCGCAAGCCTTTGAAGAAGCTTGATGGATGGATTTCTGGTTCCATTCTCAAGTCTGCTGATTTCTGTTTGCGCAATCCCTGTTTTTTCTGCCAGTTCTTTCTGCGTTATATTCTGTGATATACGCGCATCTATGATGGCGCGGATGACATTCATTTCCGGCTGCATCTCCTCATATGCTTGAGCAAACCCGGGATCCTTCATCCTGTTATTCTTATATTCCTTAAGTGTCATCTCGAACCTCCTTGTGGCGTTCCAGCCAGTCAGCCCGTCTTTCCTTTGCAAGTT
>ERZ773028.93-NODE-93-length-80624-cov-6.623193_pt1 | contig 80624 bp, 73 predicted proteins | sample MGYA00511123_ERZ773028 | MGnify/ENA primary metagenome ERZ773028 (study PRJEB29015, sample SAMEA2738134) | human oral metagenome | biome: human oral; feature: human-associated habitat; material: saliva | place: China | collected 2206 ... | reverse complement strand
AACACACCGGTTTGTGGGTCCGGCACGCGTGGGTTCGAATCCCACATACCGCCCTGACCTAAAAAGAACTCAGGAGAGAATTTTCTCTCTTGAGTTCTTTTTTGTTTTAATTTCTCTCGTGAATTTTTGTAATTGGTTTAATCAACCACTGGGAAAGCCGATGACGAAATGCATTGGTGATCAGCCACCAACCACTTGCGAGGAGAAAGCCGCCAATGACATCGCTAGTAAAGTGATCGCGAAGATAAACTCGCGTAACCATAATTACGACAATCCACAAGAAAGCTATTAAGGTTAGTCCGATTTTTGCTCCTTGAAAGTGAATGGAGGGGAGAATCACGGCAAGGAGAGTAAAAACAAAGATTACCGTAGCAAAAGTGTGGCCACTAGGGAAACTGTAGCCGTTAGCCGGGAAAAGTTTGTTGCTTGGACGGACACGGAGCACGTTATACTTAACTAAAATGACCAATGAATAGCCAACAAATTGAAGGAGAACGTACCACAGACTTTCGTTGAACCTGTTTTGCCACCAAAGATAGAGGGCAAGGAGGACGGTAAGAACTTGGATGATGATTGGATCACCAAAATGGGTAAGAATGATCATAATGTGCGTTTTTAAGTGATAAGTAGGTTGAGTTAATTGGTAACCAAAATAATCTAGTTGATTAATCCACGTCATGTTGTGGACTACGCCAATTAAAAATACACCAAATAGTAACCAGCAGATGATCCCACTAATTAATGTTAACGTTTTGTTCTTCATTATTTTCTCCTTAGAACAATGCTGAAAGATTTAAGCCGGTTAACAAGAGAACAAGGGCGTATTCGATGATCGTTTGCCAGAGAGGGCTAGCATGCTTTCTCATTAATTTTTGATCGCTGGTGATTACAACCAGTGGAAAAAGGGTGAATGGGAGTGCAATGCTAAGAATAATTTGAGCATAAATAATTAATTGTTCAAATTGTTGTTCGTTAAACCGAATTAGACAACCAATGATGACGATTGGAATTAGGGTTACAAACCGCGTAAGCAGCCGCCTTTTCCATAATGGAAGACGGATGTTGATATACCCCTCCATAACGATTTGACCAGCTAAAGTACTTGTAATTGATGAAATTAACCCCGTAATCAAAAGTGCAAAGCCGAATAACCAGCTCATAACGGGACTAGATAACGTACCAACAATTTGGGGATTCTTTAGCCCGTAGAAAACATCAGCCAAACTGTTTAGCGATGCGGTATGGAAAAATAGGGTTCCGCCAAGGATGAGAAGGAGTGCATTAACGATTAGAGCAGCAATAAGGTGGATGATTGAATCCCAGTTAGCAAATTTAAGGGTTTCAGTAACTTGTGCTGGATCATGTTCGTCATAGCGCCGACTTTGTGCTAAGGCCGAATGAAGATAAATATTATGGGGCATAATTGTTGCTCCAATGATCCCGAGACTAAGGAGAAGCTCGGAATGGTTAGTGATAATTTTTGATTGCGGAATAATGCCGTTAAGAATTGCTAGCCAACTCGGATGAGCACGGCAGACTTCAATTGTAAAAATTGCGCCAACAACAAGAATCGTTGTAAGAACAATAAATTCAACTCGACGAATTCCAAACCGCAAAAAAACAAGAACAACCAGGACATCCGCAACGGTTAGAAAAACACCCACAATCAGCGGAAGGTGGAAAAGCAGGTAGAGAGCAATCGAAGTGCCGACCACCCCAGTTAGGTCTGTTGCCATCATTGCAAGCTCATTTAATAACCATAGTCCTATCCGGACAGGCTTAGGAACCCGTTGAGCAATCGCTTGAGCTAAATCAGTTCGAGTAACGACACCGAGGCGGATTGAGAGTGATTGCATGATCATGGCAACGATGATTGACACGAAGAGGACACTTAGCAACGTGTAGCCATACTGTCCACCGCCTGCCAATGAAGTTAGCCAATTACCAGGATCCATATAACCAACGACAACTAGAGCTCCTGGCCCACTGTATGCAAGAAACTTTTGCCAAAATGCCGATTCATAGACAGTGGGGACATTAACGCTTCCGTTAATTTCATCTAAGCTTTTTTTCTTCATCAGTTTAGTCGCTCCTTAGCAAGATCAGCGATGAACTCAGCAAAGTTGTCATCATCATTGAGGGATGGAACAACATCAAGGGTGTTACCCCCATTTTCACGGAATGTTTGGTAGTTTTGAATCGAATTTTCTTCAATCGTTTCTAAGCAATCGGTAACGAATGATGGAGCAACAATTAAGATATTTCGCTTACCAAGCTGAACTAATTGGAGAAGGCGATTTTTTAAATAGGGCTTTAACCAGGGCATTGGGCCAAATTTAGATTGATAAGCCATTTCAACCTTCTTTTTGGGAATGTTAAGTCGCTTTTTTAGTTCCATTGTGGTCTGTTCGGTTTCATCCTGGTATGGATCACCGTGGTTAACCATTGAAACGGGGATGCCGTGGTAAGAAATAATTAGCATATCGTAGTTACCATTATCCCAAGCCTTTTGAATATGATGACTAAGAACTGTGAGATACCGTGGATCATCGGCAAAGCGATCAATAATTGGCAAATTTGGATCGACAGCCTGGACTTGCTCAATAATGGATTGAGTTGTGCTCTTGGTGAAATGTGGGAATAGAGAAAGAACGATAATCTGTTTACATTCTTGTTTCATTTGCCGGAGGGTGTCTCCAATGCTCGGCTTACCATAGGTCATTGCCATTTTAACTGACCATTTGGGGAGAAATTTTTGAACTTTTGTAGTTAAATTTTTTGTGTTGACGATTAATGGAGAACCATTTTTTAACCAGCAGTCGCGATAAAAAGTTGCGGAACGCCATGAACGCATTGGTAAAATAATGCCATTTAAAAGCGGCTTCCAAAGTGCAGGCGGCATTTCCACGACGTTGCGATCCCCGAGAAATTGACGGAGATATTTCTTAACAGCTGGTGTTGTTGGCTCAGCAGGTGAACCAAGATTGACAAGTAATAGGCCATAGTCTTTCATGAATTGGTGCTCCTTGAAATAAATTAATAAGTTAATTGTACAACAAAGAAGGTTAGTTCAATCTGACGAATCAAGTTAAATTGTTCTTTACAAGTGTAATGGGAAATGTTATACTGTCAAAGTTGATTAAATATGACTCTGCCTAAGACTCAGGTGGCGAAAGCCTTAATAATATGCCTGCCGAGGAAGAAATTAAGTTCCTTCTCTATGTCTGCGGTCATAGGGATTTTTTTATAAATCCGGTCAAACTACATTGCAGGAGGTGAAAATTCATGAGTGAAGCAGCTATTGCTAAAAAGGCTGAAGTTGTTAAGCAAACTGTTGAATTAATCAACAATGCTGAATCAGCTATCGTTGTTGATTACCGTGGTTTAACCGTTGCCGAAGTTACTGATTTACGTAAGCAACTTCGTGATGCCGGCGTTAAGATGTCAGTTATCAAGAACAAGATTCTTGACCGTGCCGTTGAAGGTACTGACTACGAAGATCTTAAGAGCACTTTTGTTGGACCAACTGCTGTTGCCTTCTCTGACGAAGACCCAATTGCTCCAGCAAAGATCTTAAAGAACTTTGCCGATGACCATGACGCTCTTGAAATCAAGGGTGGTTTCATCGAAAAGAGTGTTAAGACTCTCGATGAAATTAACGAATACGCTACTATGCCTAGTCGTGAAGATCTGTTGTCAATGCTTGCATCTGCATTGCAAGACCCAATGCGGAAGATTGCTCGTGCAGTCAAGGCCGTTGCCGACAAGGAAGACGAAGCCGCATAATTGTCGTATTACCATATATTATCAAATCAAAATTAATTACCTAAATATTGGAGGAATATAATCATGGCTTTTGATAAGGATGCTATCATTGCTTCATTAAAGGAAGCATCAATTTCTGACCTTAACGATCTTGTTAAGGCTATCGAAGACGAATTCGACGTTTCTGCTGCTGCTCCAGTTGCAGCTGCAGGTGCTGCTGGTGGTGCTGCTGCCGCTAAGGACAGCTTCACTGTTGAATTGACTGAACCAGGTGCCGCTAAGGTTAAGGTTATCAAGGCTGTTAAGGACATCACTGGTGTTGGCCTTAAGGATGCTAAGGACCTTGTTGACGGTGCTCCTTCAGCAATCAAGGAAGACGTTAAGGAAGACGAAGCTAACGACATCAAGGAAAAGCTTGAAGCCGCTGGTGCTACTGTTACCCTTAAGTAGTCTAACTTCAAATAATTTTTAAAAGAGGTTGAACAATTCTGTTCAGCCTCTATTTTTGTTTAAAAATGTCGCTTTATAAGACAGACATCCAAAAATGAGTTTGCTATCTCTTTTACCCTTTTATAAAATAAAAGTAGGTTCTATGTAACCGTTAACATTTACTATAGGGAGGAGATAGGATGTTATTTCAAATTTATGGTAGCCAGTCAGGCTGGCAATTATTTGGTTGGGTATTAGTGTTTGCTTGTTTGATTATCACGAATGAAATAGCACGTCGGAGCAAAGCTGGAGGCCTGTTTTTCTTCGTTATTCTACCAGTTGCGCTGACAATTTACTTTACAGCGATTTACGTTGGCGCCGCTCATGGACAGGCATGGGCGTTACATAACTAGACCTATGTTCATATGAATAGTTGGTTCCACTATGCTAAGCTGTACGCTGCTACGTTTGGCTGTATTGGTTTTATGATTCTTAAATATCACTGGGGCAAATTGGGAAAGGCATACTGGTTTAAATGTTTCCCGTTTGTAATTGTTGCAATTAATATTTTTATCGCTGTGGGGAGCGATTTTGAATCAGCTATTCGTGGAATGAACGCGTTACAAACTACCGGAAGTCAGTGGTGGCTTTCTTCAGAAGGTGTTTGGCTTTATGGTGGTTGGTGGAATGTTCTTAATGGCATTGCTGGAATTATTAATGTTTTCTGTATGACTGGTTGGTGGGGAATTTATTCTTCAAAGAACGAGGACGATATGTTGTGGCCTGACATGATTTGGCTATTCATTCTTGCCTATGATGTTTGGAACTTTGAATATACCTACAGTAACCTTCCAACTCACTCATGGTATTGTGGGGTTGCTCTTCTGCTTGCGCCAACCTTTGCAGCCGCAATTTGGAATAAAGGTGGTTGGATTCAGAACCGGGCAAATACATTAGCAATTTGGTGTATGTTTGCTCAGGTGATCCCAGAATTTCAAGATAGTGGTCGATTCGCAGTTTTACCCGTTCTATACAAGAATGGTGTAATGAATCCAGCTGTTCACCCAGGGGCTGCTGATCCAACAATGATGGGAGTAATCGCAATCCTTTCACTTGTAATTAACGTTGTGGTCTTTGCAATTATTTGGAAACGGGCTACTAGTAAGGGAATCAACCCTTATACTCACGAAGTCTTTGTTGGAACCAAGGATTACGAAGAAGCTATGGCTCGGGCACAAAAGTAAAGCTAGTTTTTGTGGAAATATTTAATTATTGAAATAGTGAAAGGGGACGTAACGAGGATGAAAAACTTCTCGTTGCGTCTTTTTTAGTGCGGCAAATAAATTCAGTGATAAATAAAAGATTCTCCCTAATAAAAATAATTTATTGGGAGAATCTTTCTAATTATTATTCTTTTCTTTTAAAAGTTCGGTGATTTTTTTAAGGTACTGAACTTTCTCACTTGGTTTGGCAGGCTCTTCATCCTTTTTTGTTCGGAAACGATTAATTGCTTTGACCATCAAAAAAACGACGAAGGAGATGATCAGAAAGTTAATTACTGAATTAAGAAAGGTTCCGTACTTAAATTGAGCATCGCCGACCGTCCAGACGAGGTTTGAAAGATCGATTTTGCCGACAAAAATACCAATTAATGGATTGATGAGGTTATTTACTAATGACTTTACGATTGAAGTAAATGCAGCTCCAACAATAATCCCGACTGCCATATCAACCACATTTCCCCGTGCAATAAAATCCTTAAATTCTTTTATCATGTGAGCCTCCTTTTTGTGGACTGTTACTTAGGTAAGATATATTTTATCAAACTAAATTACAGGAACTAGGAAAAGATCAATCAAATTTAATTAAATTTAAGATCATACTATATTTAAATACAATATTATACATGATATAATATTGTGGAAGTTAAGGAGGAAGATTAAATGAAAATTCAAATAACTGCTGAACTCCTTGATGGACTGGTATTAGCGATTCTCAAACAGGATGATTATTATGGTTATGCGTTAACCCAGAAAGTAAAAAACGTAATTGATGTTTCTGAATCAACAATGTACCCGGTCCTTCGCCGCCTAAAGAAAAATGGTGACCTGACGACGTATGATAAGTCATTTCAGGGAAGGAACCGGCGATATTATCAAATAACGGATGTTGGTAAGCAGCGCCTACAAGAAATCTTGCAATTATGGGAAGAATATAAGAGTAATTTGGACCGAATCTTTTATCGGAAGGGTGGAGAAGAATAATGGATGGTCGCCAGAAATATATTTCGGAATTAAAGAAATTATTAGCACCATTAACTGTTGAAGAGCGAATGGATGCACTGGACTTTTACAATGAATATATTGAAGATGCTGGTTACAATAGCTATCAGCAAATTGTTAAGGAGATGGGTAATCCGCGGCAGCTAAGCCATAAAATCTTAGCAGACTATTCGATTAAGGCTAATGATGAGGAAACTAAAAGTGGTCATACGGCATCTCCACATTCCAGTTGGCGAGTCTTTTGGCTAGTTATCATTGCAATTGTTACATCACCAATTACGTTTGCACTGAGTCTCGGAGCGCTAGTTGTTCTTATCTGTGCTTTAGCAGCTGTCTTCGGTGTTAGTGTTGGTATTTTGGGAACTTTAGCTGGCTTGGTGTTCGCCGCTGGAGTGCTTCTCTATTCAGGAATTGGGGTTGTTGTTGCCGCTCCGATGACCGGAATCTTATATATCGGCTTTGGGATAACAATGCTGGGGATTCTGTTATTCTGTATTCCGTTAGTTTATTGGATCATTCGCTGGCTAGCACAGGCAATTGCCAATTTAGCTAAGTATATTTACCAAAAGTTAGTTCAGAGGAGGGCGGAAAAGCATGAAAAGAATGTTTAAGATTAGTTTGGGAATACTAATTATTGGAATTATCCTGATGATAGTTGGTTTTGCTGGTCATGGGATGAAAAATATCAGTTTTAAGGGAACAACTCCGGTGATTGAAAAACAAGTTACTAAGAAATTAAGCACTAATAAGGAATTTACTAAAATTAATCTGACTAGTTCGACTGCTAATGTTCTGATTAAGACGGGCACAAAGTTTTCTATTAGCTATCAAGGAAGTAACGCTCGTCTCCCTAAGGTTAGGGTAACTAATCAGGTTGCCACTATTAGTCAAACCGGTAGCCATGGAACGTTCTTCTCTTATAATGACGGGGATGACACCATTGTCATTACGGTACCTAAAGGAAGTAAATTATCCGGGAAACTCGATATTGCTGATGGTGATTTGAGTATTACAAATGTCGATATGGATAATATGGATGTTAATGCAGCTGATGGTGACGTTGTTTATAATAATCTTACTGTGACGGGCGGAAAGACAACCCTTGGCAACGGTGACTTCACTAGTAATGGAGTCACGTTTAAGGGGCATTACACAGTGAAAACGGATGACGGAGACAATAAAGTGATTGCTTCTTACGCTGATGGCTTTATTCTCCATACTGATGATGGCGATAATAAGCTCGATGGGGTTGACCATGGAACAGAAGATCTTCAGCAAAATGAATCAGCAGCCAATCTTCTTCGTTTAGAGTCAAATGATGGTGATAATTCAGTGATTAATATTAAAGCGGTGCAATAAGGTTGAACGGTCTTAGTATTAGGAAAGTCCTAGTGCTAAGACTTTTTTGTTACTTGTTTAAAAAAGGCTTGCAATTTTAGTAAGGAATGTTTAATATATTTACTGACGTTAATAGTAATCATTACGATTAAGGAGAAAGAATATGAAGCATTTTTTAAGAGACTTGTAGTAGTTGGGTTATCATTAATGTTAATTCTACCGTTAGTGATGACTCATACAGTAAGCGCTAGTAGTCAAAAACCAATTAAGGTGGTTACAGGGCTTAACTTTTACGGTGAAGTTGCTAAAGCTGTTGCTGGTAATCAGGGGAAGGTTACTTCCTTTATTAATAATTCTTCAGTCGATCCCCATGACTATAAACCAGGTATCAAGCAGGCTTCACAGGTTGACATGCGAATGTCGTGATTGAAAATGGGATTGGTTATGATCATTGGATGAATAGGTTAGTTAAGTCCAGTGATAATAAGAAAAACATTAAGGTAGTTAACGTTGGCTCCCTGATGGGTAAAAAAGTTGGTGACAACGAACATATTTGGTATCAACCAAACACCATGAAAGAACTCGCTAATAAGTTAGCTAAGGATTATGGTAGAATTGATCCTCAACGTTCTGACTACTACAAGCAGAATGCTAAAAAGTATATCGCATCATTGGATCAGTTTGACCAAAAGATTGCCCAAGTTAAGAGTCAAGTAAATCCGCAAAAGAAGGAAGTTGCGGTAAGCGAACCGGTATTTGACTATGCATTGGAAAGTCTTCGCTACAAGGTAATGGACCAACACTTTGAAAAGGCAATTGAAGAGGGAACTGATCCTTCACCAAAGGACATTTCACAGATTCAAAATGCTATTAAGAAGCATAAGATTGCCTTCTTCGTGGATAATACTCAAGCAACTGACCATGTTGTTAAGGACCTGGTTAAATTAGCTAAGGAGAACAATGTTCCGGTACTTAAGGTAACTGAAACAAAGCCAAGTCAAAAGATGACTTATACAGACTGGATGATGAAGCAGTATGAAGAACTATCATCAATTCAGCAACAATAAACTTTCATTATAAAAGAGCTTAAATTATTTTTTACAAAAAGCAGTCCAGAAAGACTAAATGTCAATCTGGACTGCTTTATTGTTTATGTTAATAGAATTTGGGACTTTAACTTAGTCTTTTTCTACACCAGTACCTTCGTAGCAACGTTCAAGGAGTTCCTTAAGTTGGCTAACGAGTGGTTCAACTGGATTAGTGGTAGTACATTGATCTTCGTAGGCAAGTACTGCAAGCTTATCAACAACCTTGTCAAAGTCTTCTCGGCTAACACCGTTGTCCTTAAGACTTAACTTAACACCACACTTGTGAGCAAGTTCAATTACTTTCTTGGCGTATGCTTCGGCTAATTCTTCATCAGAGTTTCCTTGAAGACCGATGAAACGAGCAATGTCAGCATAGTCCTTAGTTGCATGGTAAGTTTCGTAGTGAGGCCAGAGAGCAAGCTTTTGTGGCCGCTTAGCATTGAAGCGGATAACTTGTGGAAGGGCAATTGCAATCAATAAACCGTGAGGAAGGCCGAATGCTCCACCCATCTTGTGGGCAAGAGAGTGGTTAATTCCAAGGAATGCTTGACCAAATGCCATCCCAGCCATTGTTGAGAAGTCGTGCATCTTCCGCCGAGCAAGCTTGTTACCCTTTACGGAGTTAGGAAGGTATTCCATAACCCCCTTGATAGTTTGAAGTGACCAACCACGAGTATAATCAGTTGCCATTACTGAAACATATGATTCAGTAGCGTGACAAAGGACGTCCAAACCCGTGTAAGCAGTGGTCTTGGGAGGAACAGTTTCAACGAATTGTGAATCGACAATCGCAATGTTTGGAGTTAATGCGTAGTCAGCAAGTGGGTACTTAACGTGGGTCTTGGAATCAGTAATTACGGCAAATGGAGTAACTTCTGAACCAGTTCCTGAGGTAGTAGGAATTCCAATTAATTGTGACTTAGTAGGCTTCTTGATTTGGTAAGCACGCTTACGGATATCAAGGTACTTTTGCATAACACCGTACCAGGAAGTTTCTGGGTGCTCATAGAACATCCACATTGCTTTGGCAGCATCCATTGGTGAACCCCCACCGAGGGCGATAATGGTGTCAGGCTTAAAGTCGTTCATCATAGCAACACCCTTTTCAACGGTGTTAGTTGATGGATCTTCTTCAACATCATCAAATACCAAGAAAGCAGTTTCGTTTTGACGAAGACGTAATTCGTCAATTACTCGTTGAACGTAACCACGCTTGCTCATTCCTGGACCGGTAACGATAAAAGCCCGGTCAATGTTAGGAATGTCGCGCAATTCTTTTAGTGAGTTGCGTTGAAAGTATACTTTTGGGGGAATCTTAACCCATTGACGGTTTTCACGACGCTTAGCAATAACCTTAATGTTCAATAGATCCCAGTCAGTAACATTGTGTGATACTGAGTTACCACCGTATGAACCGGTACCAAGAGTAAGGGATGGGGTCATGTTGTTGTAGATGTTACCAATACCACCGATACCAGACGGTGAGTTAACGATAATCCGGGAAGCACGCATTTCAAGACCGTACTTAGTAGCCAAATCATCATCAAGTGTATGAATGGCAGCGGTGTGTCCTTCACCACCGTAGTGAAGTAATTGACGACAAATATCAAAGGCATTTTCGTGAGAAGTTGCCCGGTACATAGTAAGAACTGGGGAAAGCTTTTCAGCTGAAAGTGGGTAATCGTCACCAACACCTTCGTATTCAGCAATAATTACCTTAGTGTGTTCAGGAACATCTTTCAAGCCACACATTTCGGCAATTGCGTTAGCGGAACGACCAGCAATTGGACCACGTACTTGGTGCCGCTTAGTGTCAATAAATCCTTCAGTGAAGGTATCTAATTCATTTGGCTTAACGAAGTAACAATTCCACTTCTTGAATTCTTCTTTTACTTGGTCGTAAATTTCGTCATCAACAACGACTGAGTTTTCAGTAGCACAAATCATACCGTTATCAAAGGTCTTGGATAAAACAATGTCGTAAACGGAACGAGCAATGTTAGCAGTCTTTTCAATGTAAGCAGGACCGTTACCAGGACCAACACCTAATGCAGGGTTACCTGAACTGTAGGCAGCCTTAACTAATGCAGGACCACCAGTTGCCAAAATAGTAGCAATGTTAGGGTGACGAAGCAATGCATTAGTAGCTTCAAGACTACATTGTGGAATCCATTGAATCATGTCCTTAGGAGCACCAGCTTTTTCAGCAGCTTCCTGAAGAATCTTTGCGGTCTTAATGGATGACTTCAAAGCTTGAGGGTGGAAGGAGAAAATGATTGTGTTCCGTGTCTTAGCAGAAATAATGGATTTGAAAATTGTTGTTGAAGTTGGGTTAGTAACTGGGACAACACCAGCGATAATTCCCAGCGGGTCAGCAATTGTAATTATTTGATCTTCATCATCGTCTTTGATAATACCAACAGTCTTATCATGGCGAATGTTGTTCCAGATGTATTCACTAGCATAGATGTTCTTAATTGCTTTATCTTCAGCAACACCACGACCAGTTTCGTTCGCAGCGTCTACGGCTAAATCCATGTGGTGTTCTTCTGCTGCCAATGCCATTGCTTGACAGATCTTGTCAACTTGTTCTTGGCTGTAGTAACGTAATTTGTCAAAAGCCTTTTGACTGCGCTCTACCAAGTCATTAATCATAGTTTGAGCTTCTTGTTCTTTATCAACAGGTGTTGTAGTTTCAAGATTTTTCTTATCTTTAGCCATGAGAATAAGCTCCTTTAGTTTTTTTATTTTTGTTAATCATTGAACATAAATAAATATACTATATTTTTAGAAAAAAGTAAATAGCTATGTGATTGAATGAACAATGGTAAATGCTAGTGTTAGCGTTTCCAATATTATAGCTTCAATGACTGTAAAAACAATAAAAATATTGGTATTATTTTTGGGCTAGTCCACTGATAAAAGATCTTTTATTTGTTAACGATTGAAACCTAGTTCACAATCTTATAATAGAGATATTCAGTGTATAATTGATAGCCATGTTCTTAGTTGAACAGGATAAAGAAAAAGCTGCGAGATAACTTTAAGTAATGATTATCTCGCAGCTTATTAAATAAGATGTTTAATTTTATTCTTTATCATTCTTATCTTTTGTAGCGTTTGGATCCGCAACGTTGTAGTCATCATCGTTCATTGCTTCAACAGCACCTAAACGGTAGCCATTTCCTACTTGGCTAAAGAAGTCGTGGTTTGCCGTTGATGTGGAAATCCCGTTCATAACGACTGGATTGACATCTGAAGCAGTATCGGGGAAGAGCGGGTCTTGCCCGAGGTTCATTAGTGCCTTGTTGGCATTGTAACGAATGAAGGTTAAGACGTCTTCTGTCCAGCCAACTTGATCATAAAGCAAGTGGGTGTACTTTTCTTCGTTATCATATAACTCGTAAAGGAAGTTATACATCCAGTCCTTCATGTCTTGTTGTTGCTTTTCCGTTCGGTCGTGCATCCCCACTTGGAACTTGTAGCCAATGTAAGTTCCGTGAACTGACTCGTCCCGTAAAATTAACTTAATAATTTCGGCAACGTTATTCAGCTTATTGTGTCCTAGATAATAGAGTGGGGTATAGAAACCAGAATAGAAGAGGAAAGTTTCAAGGAAAACATTGGCAACCTTCTTCTTTAATGGATCTTCCTCTGGATTGCGGTAAATATTAGCAATTTGAACCGCCTTATTTTGTAAGTACTCTTCGGAATCTGACCAGTCAAAAATTTCGTTAATTTCTTCAGGAGTATTTAATGTTGAAAAAATTGTTGAGTAACTCTTGGCGTGAACTGATTCCATGAATTGGATGTTATTCAAGACTGCTGTTTCGTGTTGTGTTTTAACGTCTTGCTTTAAGGCTGTTAAACCAGCTTCAGACTGAACAGTATCCAGAAGGGTTAATCCACCGAAAACGTGACCAACAGTCCATTGATGATCGGTGTCAAGTTCTCGCCAATCATCTAAGTCGTTTGAAACGGGAATCCGCGTATCGAGCCAGAATTGCTCTGTCAGCTTTTCCCAAGTTGCTTTATCGATCATATCGGAAACTTCATTCCAATTAATCGCTTTGTATTCTGTCAAAGGTTTATATTCTTCAAGCTTCATTTATTAGGCTCCTTATTCACAATCAACCATTTTTAAGACGTGAATTTTTAAAATTCATATATCTTTAAGTTTAGCAAGCATCGATCTGAAAATCAATTTAATCCCGCTTAGATAACACAGCTTTCACATTGGTTTGCACCAATTTCATCATTATCATCGGTAAATGTCCGGACGTAGTAAATTGACTTGATCCCTTTCTTGTAAGCGTAGTGGCGCAGAATATTGAGATCACGAGTAGTCATTTTATTTGTCCGACCGTTCTTCCATTCATAGAGGCCCTCTGGCATTGTTGAACGAACAAAGAGGGTAAGAGATAGTGATTGATCAACATGTTGTTGGGCAGCTGCGTAAGTATCAATTACTGTTCGCATATCCATGTCATATGCGGAACGGTAATATGGCATTGTGTCATTAGAAAGATATGGAGCGGGGTAGTAAATCTTCCCAATCATCTTCTCTTGCCGTTCTTCAATCCGGTTAATGATTGGTGTCAAGCTTGCAGTTGAATCATTAATGTAGGAAGTGGAACCATTAGGCGCAACCGCTAACCGATATTCATTGTAAAGTCCATCAGCCATAACGTCATCCTTTAGCTTCTTCCAGTCATCAATCGTTGGGATATGGATGTTTGCAAAAAGCTTCTTAACAAGGTCAGACTTAGGACCCCAATCCTTACTTATGTACTTATCAAAGTATGAACCATCGGCGTACTTGCTCTTTTCAAAATTATGGAACGTTTCGTGGCGTTCCTTTGCAATTTCATTAGAGGCAACTAGTGACCAGTAATTAAGTAGCATGAAGTAAACGCTAGTGAATTCAACAGCAACCGGACTTCCATATTGGATATGATTCTTGGCCAAGTAGCCTTGAAGTCCCATTGCCCCAAGTCCGATTGAGTGACTAAGCTCATTTCCCTTTTTGATTGAAGGAACCACGTCAAGGCTTTCTACGTCACTGATCCGGGTTAGGCCGCGAACAATTGCGCGAATTGAACGACCAAAATCTGGTGTATTCATCATATTGGCAATATTAGTAGAACCTAAGTTACAGCTAATGTCAGTACCAAGAGTCTCGTAGCTTTGATCATCGGCAACAACGGATGGGGTTTGAACCTGGGCAATTTCAGAGCAGAGGTTGCTCATCACGATTTTACCGTCAATTGGATTGTCACGGTTAACGGTGTCAATGTTGATAATGTAAGGGTAGCCAGATTCTTGTTGAAGCTTACTGATTTCATCTTCGAGGTCACGGGCGTTTACTTTCTTTTTGTGAATCTCATCGTTAGCAACCATATTATCGTATTCTTCGGTAATATCAACGTAGGAGAATGGCTTGCCGTATACCCGTTCTACATCGTAAGGACTGAAGAGGTACATATCTTCATCTTTTTCAACCAATTCATAGAACTTATCAGGAACAGTAGCTCCAAGAGAGAGGGTCTTTAGCCGAATCTTTTCGTCAGCATTTTCCTTCTTGGCACCTAGAAATTCAATAATATCCGGGTGGAAGACGCTAAGGTAAACAACCCCGGCACCTTGACGCTGACCTAGCTGATTAGAGTAGGAAAAACTATCTTCTAACAATTTCATTACCGGGACAACCCCACTAGCAGCATTTTCGATTTTCTTAATTGGGGCACCTGCTTCACGAAGGTTGCTCAGATTAATTCCCACACCGCCGCCAATCTTAGAAAGTTGGAGTGCAGAATTGATTGTTCGACCGATAGTGTTCATGTTATCCGTTGGCTGAATGGCAAAGCATGAAACGAACTCTCCTCGCCGTTTCCGACCAACGTTCAAGAAGGTAGGGGTTGCTGGTTGATAGCGTTGATGAATAATCTCATCAGCCAGGATCATTGCTAGCTCTTCATCCCCGTTCGCTAAGTAAAGGGCGTTCATTGCAACCCGGTCGATATAGTTTTCAAGGTAATATTCCTTGTCATTAGTCCGCAGAGCATATTGGGCATAGAACTTGTAAGCGGCCATAAATGAATGAAAATGAAAATTTTGTTGCTTTAAGTAGTCGTATAACTTTTCAATAAAAGCATCACTATACTTATCCATAAAGCCGTCTTCAATGTAGTCGTTGTCTTCTAACCACTTATAGCGAGCGGTTACGGAAGCAAATTGCTTGGTATTAGGCTTTACGTTATTCTCAATAAAGTCTTTGAGAGCAGCTTGATCCTTATCTAACTGGATTTTGCCATCCTTGGGAATATTAACCTCATTGTTAAGGTCATAGTACTTAACTTGTGTTAAATCAATATCAGATAGTGCCATGTTTATTCTCACTTTCTATCATTTTTTAAAATAGCGAATAAAAAAAGTGGTTGCGATAAAAAATACTTTCTATCACTAACCACTCTAAAATCACCAAATTCCGGTATAAATTGATGAATTTTGAATAGTCCTTGCGATTAGATTAAATTGCTTGAGTTAATTTGTTTAATTCATCAGGACGGAAACCAGAAAAGGCATTACCATTTGGCAACTTAACAACTGGTGTTGCCATGAAACCTTCTGACTTTAAACTGTTAATAAATTCTGGTTGTTCATCAATATTATGTTCAACGAAATTAATGTTGTGGGCTTTTAAGAATTTCTTAGTCATTTTGCATTGGATGCATTTATTTTTAGAAAACACAGTAACCATTTTGATCCCCTCACTCGTCTTATTTGATGTTTTCTAGTATAGCGATCTTATGTAAAAAATCAATGAAAAAGTGCTATATATTGTGTGACTTTAAATAGTGAAACACAATATATAGCACATGAGGTGGGCAATTATGTATGTGAAACTTTTTGATTTATTTCTTGATAAATGATAGATTGATCAACAAACTAATATTATACACTTGAAAAGAGAAATTTAACATAAATTAAAGGAGAATTTTTACGATGAAGGAAAGAGTAACAGTTCCCCGAGAAGAACAAGTAAAGTTTATGCGAGCGGCCATTGCTGAAGCGAAAAAAGCAGCGTTGCTAGATGAAGTTCCTATTGGTGCAGTAGTGACCTATCAAGGGAAAATTATAGGACGCGGCCATAACATGCGAGAAAAATTTCAGGACGTGACTTATCATGCAGAAATGCTAGCAATTATGGAGGCCTGTTCCTATCTTCATAGTTGGCGTCTTGAAGATTGTGATCTATACGTTACTCTTGAGCCGTGCATGATGTGTAGCGGAGCAATTGTAAACGCGCGAATCAGAAATGTCTTTTACGGGGCAACTGATCCTAAGGCGGGAACAGTCGATAGTTTATATCATTTACTTGGTGATGACCGATTAAATCATCAGGCTTATGTGACTGCTGGTGTTCTTGGTGAACAGTGTAGTCAAATGTTAAAGGATTTTTTCCGGGCAGTGAGAAAAAAACGCAAACTTGCCCGAAAAAAGAAAAAGACTAGTAATTCTAAATAAAATGTTGTATGATGATATTTGCCGTAAGGCCTTAGAGCAAGGGTATGCTTACGAACCGTGTCAGGTCCGGAAGGAAGCAGCACTAAGTTTGATGTATCTTGTGCTCTAAGTTTTTTAAGAAATTAACCGTGAGGCCGGGATACTATTTCCTGGCCTCTTTAATTTTATAATTGAAAATTTTATTTATCTTAAATTCGGTTCAAATGATTTTTCTTTTGATAAAAGCTAGTATAATATTAAGCAGCATTAAAATTACGGAAAGGAAGCTGATTAATGAGTTACCAGGCATTATATCGTGTATGGCGTCCACAGCGGTTTGACGATATGGTTGGTCAACAAGTTGTTACCCGGACACTCAAAAACGCCATTATTACTCACCAAATTAGTCATGCCTACCTCTTCGCTGGGCCGCGGGGTACTGGGAAGACTTCTGCGGCTAAGATTTTCGCCAAGGCTGTTAATTGCCACCACTCTCAAGATGGTGAACCATGTAATGAATGTGATACTTGTAAAGCAATTACTAATGGTCAATTAAATGATGTTATTGAAATTGATGCTGCATCAAATAACGGTGTGGAGGAGATTCGTGATATTCGTGATAAGGCGAAGTATGCGCCAACGCAAGCGGACTATAAAGTTTACATTATTGACGAAGTTCACATGCTCTCAACAGGGGCGTTCAATGCTTTGCTTAAGACGCTGGAAGAACCGCCTGCCAATGTAATCTTTATTCTGGCGACAACTGAGCCGCACAAGATCCCGCTTACAATTATTTCGCGGGTTCAGCGGTTTGATTTCCGCCGTATTTCGGCTACTGATTCATTCGAACGCATGAAGTACATTTTGGATCAGAAAAAGGTGGAGTATGACGAAAAAGCACTATGGGTGATTGCAAATGCTGCAGAAGGAGGAATGCGGGATGCGTTAAGTATCCTGGATCAGGTTCTCTCCTTCAGTGATAACCAGGTTAAGCTTGACGATGCTCTTTTAGTAACTGGGAGTGTTACTAAGCAGCTGTTAAAGAAGTACTTCCTGGAAGTTTGTCAAGGCCAAAGTGCTCCTGCGCTGGAAACAATGAAGCATATTCTTGGCGAGGGAAAAGATGGTCAGCGGTTTATTGAAGATCTGATCTCGTTCATTCGAGATGTCCTTTTGTATCAAGAGTCACCTGATTTAATAAAGGTTGAGAGTACGGGATTAAAAGATGAGGACTTTACGGAACTGAGTAAAGCAGCTTCGTCAACAACGTTATACCGAATGATTGATGATCTAAATAACATTCAAATGGAAATGCGGTTTACGACTCATCCGGATGTTTATTTAGAGGTTTTGACCGTTAAGTTATCCCAGCCAGAAGCAGAGCAGCCTGTCGCTAGCGTGTCAAAGCCAACTCAGGCTCACCAAGAAGCAAACCAAGCAGAAGTTGGTAAACTTCAAGCGCAGATTCAAGCATTGCAACAGACTGTTCAGGCACTTCAGCAACAAGGAACTACTACTATTAGTAAGCCGGTTGCTAATAGTGCTTCTAAAGCAGCAAAAGAGCAACCACGTGTTAAATCACGAAGTAATCGTGTCAATTTGCACCAGATTTACCCAGTTCTTGGTGCAGCCACGCGTCAGGATCTTGCTAAAATGAAGGAACTCTGGGGAGATATGCTTAATATGCTTAGCGTCCCTCAACGATCGCTCTTACACGTTTCTCAACCGGTGGCTGCCAGCCCAGATGGGATTATCGTGGCGTTTGACTATGCATTCCTTTTTCAGCAGGCAACTGATGATCAAGCTTTAATTCAAGCGATGGAAGATGGGCTTCAACGCTTGAGCGGTGATCAGCGAAAAGTTGTGTTTGTCCCTAAAGATCAATGGCCGCAAATACGTAAAGAGTATATTCAAAGTCATGGCTTAGGAAAGGGTTCTTCTCGTTCTACTGGTAATAACCCGCAACCCGCGGCAGCAAGTGCTGAAGCGCCAGCAGAGGAGCCGGCTTCAACTGCGCCGGCAACGGTTCAAGAACCGCAACCAAAGTCAGACAAGCAAAAAGATTTAGTTACGACTGCCCAAGAACTGTTCGGTAGTGATATTGTTAAAGTAGAAAATAATTAAAGGGGAATGATAAATTATGATGAACGGTATGAACATGCAACAAATGGTAAAGCAAGCTAAGGAAATGCAAAAGAAAATGATGGCTGAACATGAAGAACTTGCTAAGCAACAATTCGTTGGTCAAGCACCAGATGGCATGGTAACCGCAACCTTTACTGGTGATAATAAGTTAGTTAATCTAGAAATTAAGCCAGAAGCTGTTGATCCTGATGACATTGACATGCTTTCAGATCTTGTATTGGCAGCCGTTAATGACGGGATGAAGAAGGTCAACGATGCTACTCAAAGTACTTTGGGTAAGTACACTCGTGGCTTGGGGATGTAAGAGTGCAGTATCCTGAACCGCTAGCAAAGCTAATTGAAAGCTACACAAAACTACCGGGTATCGGTCAAAAGACGGCTACCCGGCTAGCTTTTTATACACTGACGATGCAAGGCGATGACGTTACAAACTTTGCTAAATCATTATTGTCAGCTAAGCGTGATCTCCATAGTTGTAGCATTTGTGGCAACATTACGGAAGATGATCCCTGTCCAATTTGCCAAGATAAGACTCGTGATCGTTCACAAATCCTTGTGGTTGAGCAATCACAGGATGTCATGGCAATGGAACGAATGCATGAGTACCATGGCTTGTACCACGTCTTAAATGGTGTAATCTCACCCGTTGCAGGGACTGGCCCGGAAGATATTAATATTACTAGCCTATTAGATCGTCTGAAAAAGGACGATGAGATAAAAGAAGTGATTATTGCAACTAACGCTTCGTCGGATGGCGAGTTAACTGCTAGTTACCTTGCAAAATTAATTAAGCCTGCCGGAATTAAAGTTACGCGGTTAGCCCACGGACTTTCTGTTGGGGCTGATATTGACTATGCGGATGAAGTAACCCTATTTAAGGCTGTTCAAGGACGAACGGAGATGTAACGAATGCTTTTCCATCATCGAAATCAAGAAGAGATAAAACAAGAGCGTGACCAGCGATTATTGAATTTGATCTATGAAACAAAAGCAAGCTGGGATCATGCAAAGGAAACCGAGCGAGCTGTTTATGAGGCAAATGCAAGTACGGAACTTCATTATCGAAGTCGCTTACAAGAACAAAAATATTTGTACCTTTACCGAATTGCGCGCAAATTTAAGGTACATGGTGAATTAAACCAGAGCGTAATCGATCGTTAGGAAGAGGATTAATGGCAGGAAAATTTATTTCATTTGAAGGACCGGATGGCGCAGGAAAAACAAGCGTAATTACTGCAATTCAAGCTGAATTAGAGCAACAGCTTGGTAAAGAAAAGGTTATGTATACGCGTGAACCTGGTGGTAATCATATTTCTGAGCAAATTCGCCGGGTTTTGTTTGATGAGCACAACACTGATATGGATGGCCGGACGGAAGCGTTATTATTTGCGGCTGCCCGTCGTCAGCATATCGTTTCAGAGATTTTGCCAGCCTTAAAAGAAGGCAAGGTAATTCTTTGTGATCGCTACGTCGATAGTTCAATTGCCTATCAGGGAGCTGGGCGCCATCTTGGTGAGCAGAAAATTTGGCAAATTAACCAGTATGCGATTGATGGGTTGTTGCCTGACTTAACTATTTATTTGGATATTGAGTCAAAATTGGGGTTGCAGCGAATTGCTGAACACCGGGCCGATCAGGTTAACCGGTTAGACGAAGAGCAGTTAAGTTTCCATAAAACTGTTCGTGAAGCATTTCTTCGCCTTCAACGAGAAAATCCAAAAAGAATTAAGTTGATTGATGCTAGTCAGTCACTGCCTAAGGTAATTAGTGACGTGAAGCAAACGATTCATGCGAAGTTTAATGATTTATTTTAAGCTAGTGGCATTTAAAGAAAGGTGATTTATTATGAAAATGATAATTGCGATTGTTCAATCCAAGGACAGTAATCGGCTCCGGAAAGCATTTGCCAAGAACCATATCCAAATGACTCAGCTTTCTACAACAGGTGGCTTTCTCCGTGAAGGGAACGCAACGTTTTTGATCGGGATTGAAGATGAACGGGTTCAAGATGTTCTTGAGATTATCAAGAAGAACGCTAAGTCTCGTGAACAATATGTTACGTCGCAAATGCACATGGATGTTGAAGGTGGCTCTGCCTTTCCAGTTAATGTTCAAATTGGTGGAGCAACCGTCTTTGTAATGCCAGTGGAACAGTTCCATAAGTTTTAGTTGAGTAGGTGAAAAGAAGTGGCTGACCAGTTGCAGGCAGAGCGTTTGCAGCCTTTAATAGTTAAACAACTGCAAACGGTAATAAAAAATCATGAACTAGCACATGCTTACCTCTTTGTTGGTCCAACCGGCTCCGGAAAAAGTCAATTGGCCATGTGGTTAGCGTTACGACTTTTCTGTCTCCATTTGCAAAATGGTGAGCCTGATCTTACCTGCCCAGAGTGTCAGCGAATTTTAAGCGGTAATCATCCTGATGTGGTCGTTGCTAAACCGGAAGGCCGGCAGATTAAGGTTGACGAGATCCGTCACTTGAAGGATGAATTTACTAAAAGTGCTGTTGAGGGCAATAAAAAACTTTTTGTAATTCATGATGCCGAAAAGATGACGAACAATGCTGCTAATAGCTTGTTGAAGTTTATTGAAGAGCCGGGTCCAGGAATTTACATTTTAATGTTAACAACCAATAAGAGTGCTGTCTTACCAACAATTCGCTCGCGGACACAAGTGATTGAGCTGCGTCCATTGGCACGGGCTGAACTTGAAAAAGCATTGGCTAAGCAAGAAATTCCACGGACCGAACGAAGCGTTGCTATCGGGTTAACGGATTCTGTAAGCGAGATTCTGGAATGGCGAAAAGATGACTGGTTAAAGCAAGCAATTGCAGCAATCTCACTGTGGTATCGGCATACCAGTAATGCAAACATGCTAGGTTTCGTTGATATTCAAACAGAGATCGTCAAACTAGCAACTGATCGTCAAAAGCAGCAGTTGATTCTCGACCTTATGGCATTAATTTGGCGAGATACCTTACTGGTTGCAAACGGAATGACCGCTGAAGAAGACTTGCACTTTTTACAGACTCAGGAACTTCTAACAACAATTGCCCAACGATATTCTGTACAAACATTGTTAGAAATTAGTCAGGAAACATTGACTAGCCGACACCTCTTGGATCAAAATATGGCATTTCAAAACGTTGCGGAACAGTTAACTATCAAAATTGTTCAAGCACTTTCGGCATAGGAGGGTAATCACAATGAGTGAACATGGTAATCCAAGTAATATTTATGATCGCTTCGCTCAGGTAACTAAGCAAACGCATGACCTAGTTGCTAATATGGAACAGCTCCAGGCCCAAGTGACAGAATTAATGGAAACAAATGCTGAACTTTCAATTGAAAATGACCATTTACGAACAATGTTAAAGAAGATGCATCAGCAAAAACATGATGATGATCATCTTTCCGGTTCACGGGAAAACTTAAAGAAATTGTATCAGCAAGGTTTTCATGTTTGCAGTGAATATTTTGGCAAGCGGCTTGAACAGAATGAATCGTGTACTTTTTGTTTAGACACGATTTTTGGTCATGATCAGCCAACGATTAAGTAGGGAGAGGAAAATGCAACAGGTTAGTAGCTTTCAAAATCAGAATTCAGGAACGTTATACCTTGTACCAACACCAATCGGTAACTTAGATGACATGACATTTCGAGCAGTTAAGGTGTTAACTGAGGTTGACTTGATTGCAGCTGAGGATACGCGGCATACTCAACAATTATTAAACCATTTTGACATTCACACGCCTGAGATTAGTTTTCACGAACATAATACGGAACAACGCATTCCAGAATTAATTGGTAAATTAAAGGCTGGCCTTACGATTGCGCAATGTAGTGATGCGGGGATGCCATCAATTTCTGATCCCGGAAAAGAATTAGTTGCAGCGGCAGTAAAAGAAGGGATCCCAGTTGTCCCATTACCAGGTGCTAACGCTGGGTTGACCGCTTTAATTGCCTCTGGTCTCGTTCCCCAGCCGTTTTACTTTTATGGCTTTCTTGAACGGAAGCACCAGCAGCAAGTACAGGAATTAGAACAATTGCGGAATCGTTCTGAGACCATGATTTTCTATGAAGCACCTCACCGTTTGAAGAAAACTCTCAAAGTGATGGCCGAGGTTTTTGGTGATGACCGCCAAGCAGTTTTAGCTCGTGAATTAACTAAACGTTATGAGGAGTTTAGTCGGGGAAGTTTAGCTGAGTTAACTGCTTTTTATGATGAACATCAGCCACGAGGGGAATATGTTGTGTTAATAGCTGGGAATCCTCATCCTGATGAAGATATTCAAAATGATGAAGTCGGAACACCAATTGAACAGGTTGATCAGAAAATTAGTGAAGGGTTATCTACTAATGCAGCAATTAAATTAGTTGCCAAGAAAAACAAGCTGAATCGTCAGGAACTCTATAAGCAATATCATAATATTTAGGAGTAAAAATGGAATTAAAACAATCGGCACAGGAATATGAAATCCAGCATCAATTAACCTATTATGAATGTAATGAATTAGGGCACCCAACTCTAAGTATGGTAATGAGTATGCTTATGGTTGTTGCTGATGAACAAAGTAATCAGCTGGGATTAAGTCAGGAAAATATTCAGGCGACTGGTGGAACCTGGGTTATTGTTAGTTTTGAAGGAACGCTTGATCTGCAATCACTAAAAATTGGTGATACCGTTATCCTTGGAACACGGGCGACCGGATATAATCGTTTCTTTGCGACCCGTGAGTTTTGGATCCATGATAAGGATGGTCAAAAAGAGTATGCTCATGTTCAATCGTTATTGGCATTTATGAATTTAACCAGTCGAAAAATGGAACCAATTCCCGAAAAGATAATCGCAGCTTATCAAGCACCAAAAGTTAAACGTGTGCCACGGGGACGACGACCTAAGCCGATTGCCGCAGATGCATTATTAACAGAAAAACGATACCATGTTTGTTATTTTGATTTAGATGCTAATCGTCATGTCAACAATGCCCGCTACTTTGATTGGCTCTTGGATCCGCTTGGTGAGCAGTTTTTAACGACTCACCAATTAAAGTCATTTTCAATTCAATACCATCAAGAAGTTCGTGCCGACCACGATATTACTAGCGAGTTTACGATGGCAGATCCGCATACCAGTCTTCACCAGATTAAAAGTAACGGTACACTTTGCACGAAGGCTGAGTTTAGCTGGTTGGGTTAAGAATTGCTGAATTTAAGATATTCGAAAAAGGGTTCAGAAAAAACATTTTGCTTTTTCTGAACCCTTTTTAGCACGCTCTTTATGTCCATTAATGGTAGACTTAAAGTGGAAAAACATTGAGGGGTGATTAGAATGAAAAATTCGTTGACGGCAGTAATTTATTTACAACCGGACCAGATTTTCTTACGGATTAACGAGCTCCCAAGCCTCGAAGTAGTTAATGACGTCCGTTCTGGATTATTTGCTATTGGTGAAGGTAATAAAACTGCTAATTATCGAAAGAACATGGCAGCAATCACTGATAATATTGAAGGCTTCAAGGAACTGATTAGCGATTATCAGGTTGATGATATTAAATTCTATGGAGCCTATGAAGATATGGATAGCGTCACCGCAAGTTATGTTGGTGATCAGCTGAAGTTTCGTACGGGACTGAAAATTGAATGGCTGAATAATAATCAATTAATGGCCCAGTCAATGAGTTATATTGTTGACCAGTTACCAGAATTTAAGAAATTAAGCAAGCATTGCCTGTATATTTTGAGTATTGGATTAGATAGCTCAACACTGGCATTTTTCCATCATGGTAATTTTGAGACTTCATGGGAAATTGATCTTGGCGGGGCCCAGATTCACCGCCTTGTTAACCAGTTACGGCAGACGACGACTAATCCGACAGAAATTATTCAGGATTACATTGGTAGTAAGCTCGGTTACTTAGCGCCTGAATTAACGCGGCAAAAGAAGACAACGATGATTGTTCAGAATGCACCTTCGTTGGCAAAACGTTATGTGGATAAGCACCAAAAAATTGGTGAAATTGACCGTCAAAAATTCCGTGAAACGTTTAATCACCTATTAATTCCTCAGGATCGATACATGTATAACAATGATATTGACCCGACAGAGGCTCAGGATGAATACATTTTACCGAACTATTTGGTGATTGCTCGAATGTCAGAGCTGATTAATCCATCAAGTCTTTATGTGACAAACCTTTCGATTATGGATGGCATCTCAAACGGGATCGCAACGGCCAATGATGTTTCTCAAGCTACCGTAAATAATATGATTCGGACCTCTGCTGATAATATTGCTAAACGGTACGGGATTGATTTTAATCATGCAGACTTTGTTAAGAAGTATGCACTTCAATTCTTCGATGAATTACGACCAATTCATCGGTTAAGCAACCATTACCGTCTTTTGCTTGAAGTGGCGGCTAAGGTTGATGATATTGGGAATTTTATTAACCAGCAAGGGCACTATCGACATTCGGCATATATTTTGGAGGCTAATCCCATGATCGGTCTCTCCAATGAAGATAACCTAATTATTGCGGAAGTTGCCCGTTACCACAGTACTGAAAGCCCAACCATTGACCAGTCTCATTATCGTCATTTGGACGAGGATATTCAGATGCCAGTTGCCAAGTTAGCGGCAATCTTAAGATTAGTTGATTCCCTAGATGATTCACGACAGCAAAAGATTAGTCGGATTCAGCTAAAATTAAAGAACGGGCGACTAATTATTAAAGCGACTAGCTCAGACGATTTAGTACTAGAAAGCTGGTCATTTAGCCAAAAGTCACAACTCTTTGACGATGTCTTCGGTATTAAACCTGTATTAAAGGAAAAAGAGGGGCGGTAAAATGTACAAGGAATTTTATAAACCACAAAATTATGTTAATCGGGAACTTAGTTGGATTGACTTTAATGGACGGGTTCTTCAAGAAGCAACTGATACCAGCAACCCGCTTCTTGAACGGGCTAACTTTTTAGGGATTACTCAAAGCAACGTCGATGAATTCTTTATGGTACGGGTTGCGTCACTTCATAAATTGACAGCGGCGAATGTAACAACAACGGATGCTTCGGGAATGACACCTGAGGAACAATTAACGGCCGTAAATAAAAAAGAACATGAAATGGTGAAGGAACGTTATGAATTTTATAACAAACAAATAATTCCTGACCTAAGGCAACACCAGATTAATATTATGCACCTAGCCGATTTAGATGATCGACAAAAGGAATTTATTCGGCGGTACTTCAGTGATGAGTTAATGCCGGTACTAACACCAATGGCAGATGATACTTCACGGCCATTCCCGTTCATTGCTAACAACTCACTTAACATTGCAATTCAATTACGCCGGGATCCAAAGCAAAAGAAAGCTGTTCAGGAACAAGAAATCCTTGAAGGTGATCAGGAGGTTAAGAGTCGTCAGCTAGAACCCCATGATGATAGCCGAGAATCAGATATTAAGTTTGCCACTGTTCGTGTTCCGTCTATTTATAAACGACTAGTTCGCTTACCAGGAGAGAACAGCTTTATCCTAATTGATGAAGTCATTAAGCGTTTCCTTGGCCAGCTCTTCCCAGGTTATCAAATTTTGGCTTCAGCAACTTACCGGGTAATGCGTGATATGGGCTTGGATGTTGCGGAAGAAGATACTTCTGACCTATTACGGGCCGTTAAGCACCAATTACGTGAACGGGAACACGGTGAGGTAATGCGGCTTGAAGTTGAAAATTCAATTGATGAGTGGCTAGAGGATCAGCTGATTGACAACCTGCACGTGAATGAACGTTCAATTTACCGGGTAAATGGTCCGGTAGACTTAACCTTCTTGAAGAAACTTTCTGGAATGGTTGACGGACATGCTGATCTCCGTTTTCCACCGTTCCACGCTTACCAAAATCCTGCTTTAGACATGGAGCACAATATCTTTGCTGCTATCCGGAAGCACGACTACTTAATGCAGCACCCGTATGATAGTTTCCAATCGGTAGTTAACTTCATTCACCAGGCTGCCCTCGATCCAGAAGTCCTTGCGATCAAGATGACCCTTTACCGGGTATCCGGGAATTCACCAATTGTTAAGTATTTAGGGATGGCTGCTCAACGAGGAAAACAAGTAACCGTTCTGGTAGAAGTCAAGGCCCGGTTTGATGAACAAAATAACGTTCGGTGGGCTCAACGATTGGAACAAATGGGCTGTCACGTAATTTACGGACTTGTCGGCCTTAAAACGCACTGTAAGGTTGCCTTGGTTATCCGGCGGGATGAAGATGGCCTTCGTCGTTACATGCACCTAGGCACCGGGAACTATAATGATGTAACTGCTCATTTCTACACTGACATGGGACTTCTGACCTGTGATCAAGAGATTGGGATGGATATGACCAACCTCTTCAACATGCTTTCGGGATTTGCTCGGCCACCGTACTTCAATAAGATTCGTGTATCACCAAACGGAATTCGGAACTTTATTAACCAAAAGATTGATCAGCAGATTAAAATTGCTGAAAGTGGCAACCCAGCCCTCATTCGGATGAAGATGAATTCACTCTCGGATAAACAAATTATTGCGCACCTGTATGAAGCAGCATCTAAGGGAGTTAAGATTCAGTTGATTATTCGGGGAATCACCTGCTTACGGAATGATCTGCCAGAATTGCACGGGAATATTGAAGTTCACTCAATTGTTGGCCGGTTCTTGGAGCACTCCCGGATTTACTACTTTGAAGGCAATGGTAATGAAGAAATTTACCTTTCAAGTGCTGACATGATGACCCGAAACCTTAATCGTCGGGTTGAGGAACTTTATCCGGTGGAGCAAGCAGATACCAAGGAGAAGGCAATTTCAATCCTTGACGATATGTGGAAAGATAACGTTAAGGCCCGGATCCTTGTTGGTGATCACTATGAACGAATTGATAACCAGGGTGAAGAGCCATTTAATTCCCAAGAATTCTTTGTTCAACGGGCAAATGTTGAAAGCAAGCAAACAAAACGACAGGAAAAGTCAAAGCGTCATTTTTCGAACGTCTTTGAAACTTTAAGTCGTCACGTTCCAAGTCTCCATCTCGATTCGCGAAAGGGTGAACGCCATGAGTAAGGATTCTCAATACCTAGCAATCATCGATCTTGGTTCTAACTCAGTCCGCTTAAAGATTGATCAGATTAATCTTGATGGTTCATACCAGACAAAACAGTATGAGAAACGGTATGTTCGTCTTTCGTCAGATATGGGGCCAGAAAAGATTTTAAAACCTGAACCAATTAAACGAACGCTAAAAGCCCTGACTGAATTTCGCCAGATTTGTGATCAGTATAAGCATCTTAAAATTCTTGCTGTGGCGACGGCAGCGGTTCGTCAAGCACAGAACCAGAGTGATTTTTTACAACAAGTTCAGGAAAAAACCGGCTTTGTAATTCACGTGATTTCTGGTGAACAGGAGGCTTACCTTGACTATATTGGGGTTAGTCATACTCTGGCGCTAAAAAACGGTGCCATCTTAGATACTGGCGGTGCTAGTATGGAGATTATCCTGGTTAATGACGGTCAGGCTGAAGAAGTGGTCAGTATTCCACTCGGTTCAGTTTTGCTCTCGCAACGGTATGACCTTGGTGACCAAATTAGTGCTACCAATCTGTTTAACGCGATTGTAAAGGTTGATCAGGTCCTAAGTAAGGAATTATGGTTAAACCGCGTTCGTCATGGAGAAATGGTTGCGCTAGGAGGTTGTAACCGAGCATTGGCAAAAATCTTTCGTTGGCAACAAGCAGTTAATTCAAGTCGGGTTGCGCCAGTTCATGGCTTAACAATGAGTCCCGATGAAGCATTTACAATTATGCAGCAGCTGTTGAGAAGCTCGCGAAGTGAACGGGCTAAGATTCGTGGTGTTAACAAAGAACGAGCTGATGTTATTGTAGGGGGCCTATTACCATTAATGAGTATTGTCCGCCAGCAGCAAATTCAACAAATCCAATTTAGTGATAGTGGTCTTCGCGAAGGATTGCTATTTCGGTACCTTGAACACGAAACTAGCTTAGAAAACCTAATCACTCTGTAATCGGTTACATTATTTACTAAAATTTTACTTAATTTTACTAAACGGCCAATTGTAAAAGTGCTACAATCATATTTGAACAAGGAATTAGTAGACAGTCTGGTAATAGCAGATGTTGTCGGATAAGGAGGAAACAACATGGCAATTTTAGTTGCTGGTGGTGCCGGTTATATCGGTTCACACATGGTTAAGGACTTAGTTGAACACGGTCAAGAAGTTGTCGTTGCTGATAACCTTTCTACAGGTCACCGTGACGCAATCAACCCAAAGGCAAAATTCTACGAAGGTGACATTCGTGACCGGAAGTTTTTGGACAAGATCTTTGATAATGAAGACATTGAAGCGGTTGTTCACTTCGCTGCCTTTTCAATTGTCCCTGAATCAATGAGCAAGCCTTTGAAGTACTTTGACAACAATACTGGTGGAATGATCACTTTGCTTGAAGCAATGCGTGACCACAATATCAAGTACATTGTCTTCAGTTCAACAGCTGCTACTTACGGTGTCCCTGAACACATGCCAATTAAGGAAACTGATCCACAAAACCCAATCAACCCATACGGCTTGAGTAAGTTAATGATGGAAAAGATGATGCACTGGGCTGACAAGGCTTATGGCATTAAGTTCGTTGCTCTTCGGTACTTTAACGTTGCCGGTGCTGCTCCAGATGGAACTATTGGTGAAGACCACGGTCCTGAAACACACTTAGTTCCAATCATTCTCCAAGTTGCTCAAGGAAAGCGGAAAGAATTGAGCATCTTTGGTGATGACTACAATACACCAGATGGGACTAACGTTCGTGACTACGTTCATGTTATGGACTTGGCTGATGCCCACATTTTAGCAATTAAGTATCTTGAAGCTGGTAACGAAAGTAATGCATTCAACCTTGGTTCATCAACCGGGTTCTCTAATAAGCAAATGCTTGAAGCAGCTCGAGAAGTTACTGGCGAACCAATTCCCGCAAAGATTGCCCCACGGCGTCCAGGAGACCCTGATTCATTAGTTGCCGCTAGTGACAAGGCTCGAAACGTTCTTGGCTGGGATCCAAAGTACGATGATGTTCATGACATTATCGCAACTGCATGGAAGTGGCATTCAACCCACCCAAAGGGCTACGATGACCGTGACTAGTTATTAACGCTTAGAATGTACTCATAATAATAAACCTTCAAAAAGTAACGTTTAGCAGGGGGAGTTTAGCTAAACGCTACTTTTTATTTTGACGTAAAATTAATGCAAAAAGTGGCTGGTGTGATAAGATGTTAGATGATTGAAAGGATGATCGAAGAAATGAAAGTACTTGCCATTGATACGTCAAACCATCCAATGAGTGTTGCGGTAGTTGAGGATGATCAGCTTTTGGCAACTGAAACATTGAACATGGTGCGTAACCATAGTATTTATTTAATGCCAGCAATTGATAAGCTATTTAAGCTTGTCAAGTGGCAACCAGAAGACGTTGACCGGATCGTTGTTGCCCAGGGACCAGGATCGTATACTGGCATTCGGATTGCAGTTTCAACCGCTAAGGTACTCGCCGACACCTTGAAGAAGGAGTTAGTAGGCATTTCGAGCCTTGAGGTGTTAGCGCGGAATATTGTTCCAACAACTAAAGAAGTAATTGTGCCATTTTTCGATGCCCGGCGTGGAAACGTTTTTGCAGGCGCATACCAGTGGCAAGATGGAAAATTGGTTAATCGGATTCCCGATCAACATTTGGCAATGAAGGAACTCCTGCAGCAACTTGCTCAATTACAGCAACCAATTTTATTAGTTGGGCACTTAACTGAGCGAATTGAGAAGACAATGGGAGAAATGCCAGCCAATATTCAGTTAGCCCCACGACCATTTGCCATCCCTTCGACTTACCAGTTAGCACTTGCTGGAGAAGATGCTCAGCCAGTTACGGATATTGATTCGATGATTCCACATTATCTACGGATTACAGAAGCGGAAGCCAATTGGCAAAAGCTTCACCCGGGTGAGACTAGGCAAAATTATGTTCGCGAAGTTTAAGAACTGGCTTAAACATCATCAGGAAGCTGGTCAATTAATTTTTGAACAGCAAACGAAGCTAATCAATGGACGCCAGTTTACAATTCGCCGTGCAAGGTTCACCGATATTCCTTCAATTATTAGAATTGAAGAGTTGATTTACGGGACGGCTCCTTGGAACGCAAATGCTTTTCAAATTGAATTAGAGCGGGATCACGATCGACTATATCTTGTAACGGTCTACGATAGGCAAGTAGTTGGCTATGCTGGTTGTTCATTTAATTGGTATAAACACGAAAGCCACATTACCAATATTGGTGTGAGTCCGGCATATCAGGATCAAGGAATCGGTGCTAATTTGATTCAAATTTTAAAGACTTATGCTGGCAACCATGGCTATCCGCGAATGACACTAGAAGTGCGGATTCATAATCTAAGAGCACGAAAATTGTATGAACGACTAGGATTTCATCAAACCAATATCAAATCGCACTATTATATTGATAACCGCGAAGACGCGGTTGAGATGGAAGTAAAATTGCAAAGTAGAGGGGAAAATACTTAGTTATGGCAGAAAGAACGTTAATTTTGGCATTTGAAACGAGCTGTGATGAAACAAGTGTCGCGGTTGTTGAAAACGGCACTAAGATTTTATCAAATATTGTTGCCACTCAGATTGATAGCCACCAACGATTTGGCGGTGTTGTTCCAGAGGTGGCTAGTCGGCACCATATTGAGTGGATTACCCGATGCACTGATCAGGCGCTAGCAGAGGCCAATGTTTCATATAACGATATAGCAGCTGTCGCGGTTACTTATGGTCCGGGACTAGTCGGCTCATTATTAATTGGGGTTACTGCAGCTAAGGCAATTGCGTGGGCACACAATTTACTATTAGTTCCGGTAAACCACATGACTGGTCACTTATATGCTGCTCGGTATGTTGGCGAGTTTAAGTATCCACAAATGGCATTGCTTGTTTCAGGTGGTCATACAGAGTTGGTCTACATGAAGGCTGAACATGAATTTGAAATCATTGGTGAAACGCGTGATGATGCTGCTGGTGAGGCCTATGATAAAATTGGTCGGGTCCTTGGGGTTAATTATCCTGCTGGAAAAACGATCGATGAATGGGCAGCTAAGGGAGAAGATACTTTTCACTTCCCGCGAGCAATGGAAAAAGAGGCAAACTATGACTTTAGTTTTAGCGGCTTAAAGAGTGCCTTTATTAATACGGTTCATAATGCAGATCAGCGGGGTGAAAAACTAAATAAGTATGATTTAGCAGCCAGCTTCCAACAAAGTGTTGTTGACGTGTTAGCAGAAAAAACGATGCGGGCTCTTGACCGTTATCCAGTAAAACAGCTAATCTTAGCTGGCGGTGTTGCTGCTAACCATGGTCTTCGTTCTCGGTTAGACCATGATATGCATAAGTACCATCCAGACGTAACGATGCTCCAGGCACCATTGAAACTATGTGGTGATAACGCAGCAATGATTGGTGCTGCTGGATATATGTGCTACCAACACGGTGATCGTGCCGGAATGGATTTGAATGCAGAACCGGGATTAATGTATGGGCGAATGAAGTAAAGATAAGTGTGTAAAAATAAAATCTCTAAGTGGTTAACTGAAATAATTAACTTCTTAGAGATTTTGTTTATTAACGAATATATACTAAGGATTGCTTTCATAACTGAGAGTTATAATTGCATTTTTAATAGTTGATTTATCTTGCAAATAGATCATGTTAACTTGTTCACAGAGATATGAAAGGAGTTAATATCAATGAATAAGTTAACAGATCGAGTAACGCTTCGTCACGGTGCAGAACTAAATGATCGGATAGTTATGGCTCCAATGGTTACTTGGGGTGGAACAGATACAGGCGAAGTAACTCAAGAACAATTAGACTATTATGCACGGCGCTCACAAGTGGCTGGGATGATCATTACAGAAGCTACCTATGTTGATCCAGAAGGAATTGCATTTAAGGGGGAGCTTGGAATCTCTAATGATCGGTATTTACCCGGTCTAAAGAAATTAGCTAAAACAATTCAGAGTCACGGGGCTAAAGTAATTTTACAATTACACCATGGTGGTCGAGAAGCAGGAGTTTACTACGATCGTGGAGGACTCCCGGTTGTACCATCACAAATGGATTTTCCTTTTATTGATTATCCAGTTCGTCAACTAACAAAGGAACAGATTCATACAATTATTGAAGAATTTGCGGAAGCCACAAAACGGGCAATTGATGCGGGCTTTGATGGTGTTGAAATACATGGAGCTAATCATTACTTATTACAGCAGTTCTTCTCCGCTTATTCTAACCACCGTGAAGATGAATATGGTGGAACATTAAGAAAACGAATGGAATTTGAACTGGAGATTGTTGATCAGGTACTTGAAGTAGCGAAAAAGTACGCTAAGAAGGACTTTATTATTGGCATTCGGATTAGTCCAGACGAAATTCATGGTGATAATGTTGGCTTTACCTATAAGGAAAACCAAGCCTTTATCAAGGAATTAAATAAAAAAGATCTTGATTATGTTCACGTAGCTGGGAACTTTGTTAAAGGATTTAAATACGTTCCTCAGGGAGCAGACAATGATATTACAACCCTATATAAAGAAGTATTAAGTCCAGAAATTAAGTTGATTGGTTGTGGCTCAGTATTTAATGCTAAAGAAGCAGAAGAAGCCATTCAAGAAGCAGATTTAATTGCCATTGCTAGAGAAGCATTAATTGAGCCGGAGTTTGCTAAAAAAATTCATGAAGGACATGAGACGGATATTATTTCTGAAGTCTCTCCTGAAATATTGCCTGACTTAAAGTGGACCAAATCATTAACAAACATTATCGTTAAAGGTGAAGGTGTCACGGGAAAACATGCGCAACATGGTTATGTCCAAGCATTACCATTACCAAATGATGATTCCATTAAGCAATACCAAGGTGGTTTTACTAAGCGCTTCTAAATTTAATGATCTAAATATAGGCTAGTAGCAAAATTTCTTAGCTACTAGCCTATTTCGATATTATATTGTCATTAACTTGATGACATTTTTTGAAAGATGGTAATTTGGTCGATAAATCCAACCAAGTTCAAAATAGCTATCTAAAAATGGTGAGATATTAATTGGTAGGAATTGCTTAAAAATGGGATTATCACTTAATTCAATTTGAAAGTCCCGTGCTAGAATAGCCCCATCTAGTTGATGAGCAATTTTAGCAACAGCATCGTTACTTCCACCATGAAATACGATATTTAGTGGACCAATCCGACTTTGCAATTCATTAAAGAGGTGATCGTTATATTCATCTTCAAACAGGAAAAAGTTTAATTGATGAAGTTCCTTTATCGAGATTGAATGTTGTTTTAGTAATGGGTTATCTTTTTTAACGTATATCTGGAGACTCCCTTTACGGACGAGTTTAAACTTCAAATTACCTAAAGTCTTTTTAGCAGCTTTGTTTATTGCTACTAAGCCTATGTCGAATTGACCATTTTTGACTAACGTAATAATTTTACTGGAAGGGAACTCTCCCATATTAAGACTTAACTTAGCTCCAGATTGTTGTAAGTTAATAAAATTTTGTTCAATGAATGATGTAGTATTAGCAAGCGCAATTCGAATGATTTCCGTATTAGCTGTTTTGATTTCTTGAGCACCGGTGACCATCTGATTGTGTGAAGATATAAATTGCTTTGCAAGTGGTAGAAAGGCTTGTCCTTTTTTTGTTAGAACGGTTCCTTGACGTGAACGTTGAACAAGTGAAAAGCCTAGCTCTGTTTCTAACAGAGAAATTGCTTTACTTAGGCCGGCTTGGCTGATATGTAACTGATTAGCTGCTGTAGTTATCGTTTTATTATTTGCTAACACCACAAAGTATTTAATCTGTTCAATCGTCATTGTTGATAGTCCTATTTCCGGATTTGTCCATTACCGGTAATCTCATACTTAATCGTTGTTAGTTGGTGTAGCCCCATTGGTCCACGAGCATGAAGCTTTTGGGTACTAATACCAATTTCAGCACCGAAGCCAAACATTCCGCCATCCGTAAATCGGGTAGAAGCGTTAACGTAAACACACGCAGAGTCAATTTGCTCCTGGAATTTCCGTCCTCGTTCTAAGTTGTTAGTGATAATTGTTTCGGAGTGATGGGTACTATGGTTATTAATGTGAGTGATTGCAGCATCAAGACTGTCAACAACTTTAACCGCCACAATGAGATCATTGTACTCGGTGTCCCAGTCTTCTGCGGTTGCTGGGATAATCTCGGGAACAATTTTCCGTGCCGTTTCATCACCGCGAAGTTGAACACCGTGTTTGATTAACGCTTGGGCAATCACTGGTAAGTAGGTTGAAGCTACCTGACGATGAATTAGTAGCTTTTCAGCAGCGTTGCAGACGGATGGGCGTTGAACCTTGGCGTTAACCGCAATTGCAGTTGCCATTTCAAGATCGGCATCACGATCGACGTAAACGTGACAGTTACCGGCTCCTGTTTCAATTACGGGAACGGTTGCGGTTTTAACAACTCGTTGAATCAGACCGCGGCCACCTCGGGGGATAAGGACATCAATATACTTAGTTAAATTCATCATTTCCTGAGCACTTTGATGGCTTGGATCAGCGACCATTTGAATAGCATCAGCCGGAAGTCCAGATTGGGCAAGAGCCTCGCGAAGGACCTTGGCAATTGCCAGGTTAGTTTGTAATGCTTCCTTACCGCCACGGAGAATTACCGCATTACCACTCTTAAAAGTAAGACCAGCAGCATCGGCAGTAACGTTTGGTCGGGCTTCAAAAATAATCCCAATGACACCCAATGGAACTCGCCGTTGAATAATTTGTAATCCGTCAGCACTAATCCATCCCCGGTCAATTTGCGCGGTCGGATCGGAAAGTTGGCCGATAGAACGAAGGCCATTTGCCATGTCAGTGATTCGCTGTTCGTTGAGCATTAAGCGGTCAAGAAACTTCTTTGGCATTTCATTAGCATTAGCTAAGTCTTGTTTATTTGCTGTAAGAATAGCAGCTTGACTGGCTATTAAAGCACCAGCCATTGCAATTAGGCCCTTATTTTTAGATGCAGTATCAAGAATTGCTAATTGTCGTGCAGCTATTTGCGCTTGTTTACCGATTTGATTGAGTGATGTCATGATATGATCCTCCTTGGTTGAATTTTGAGTTTTCTCCTATTGTTATGTAGTCTCTGTTCGCCAGGAACTTGCTAGAGATAGTGTTTTAGGTGACCGAGTCGAAACGTGTTCGTCGTGACCGCAATCTCCGTCTAAGTTCCCTCAAGATAAAGTTCTCTGCCACAGAGTCAAGATCTGCTCGCCAGGAACTTGCTAGAGCTAGTGTTCTAGGCAACTGAGCCGAAATGTGCTCAGCCTAAGCTCCCTCAAGATAACGAACTCTCTCCTAGGCGCGAGACGCCTTCGTCGAGAGAAATCGTTATCATCCGGGAGCTTTTTACGGCTTCGCACTCTATTTTCCAAACCTTGTTCCCACTTCTTCGCTACCGTCGAGGATTTGGAAGATGATTTTGGGATCACGGCCGTTGCAAAGGACCATGTGCTGGTTAGCTTGCATAATAGTGGCAGCGGCGCGGAGTTTAGTGACCATCCCGCCGGTGCCAAATTGGGTACTGCTACCACTTGCGGCTTGCTCAAGTTCCGGAGTCATTTGATTAACGTGACGAATGGGTTGTGCATCGGTAAATTTATGCGGATCACGATTATAAAAGGCATCAATGTCAGAAAGAACGATTAACAGATCAGCTTTAATTTTAGTCGCAACTTGAGCAGAGAGTTCATCGTTATCACTGAAAGTAGTGTGATGATCCAGCTCATCAACTGAAACTGGATCATTTTCGTTGATAATTGGGACAACCGCATCACCAAGAAGAGTTTCGATCGTATTAAGAATATGCTGACGGCTAACCGGGTAATCAAGGACATCTCGGGTTAATAAAATTTGCCCGACCTTAGTTTGGTAATCCAGAAATCGTTGCGAATAGATCCGCATTAACTCGGTTTGACCAATTGCGGCCAAAGCCTGTTGCTGGGCAATTTCAGCTGGCCGCTTTGTTAAGCCGAGACTGGCAAGACCAACACCAATCGCACCTGAAGAAACTAAGACCATTTCGTAACCTTGATGATTCAGCGTTGCAAGGGTATATGCCAGGCGGTCAATTGTCCGTAAATTAACCTGACCATTGGGATAGATTAAACTACTTGTCCCAACTTTAACAACAATGCGTTGATGCTGCTTTCCCATATTAACCATCCCTTCTAAACAAAAAGCATGCCTAAGTCGAGGCACCAGTTACGGCGTTACCATCCTCGTTCAAAGACATGCTTTACTCTTTTTCAAAAATATTATTTACGTGTTGGATTAATAATGATTAGGATTCGGAATTATGTAAGTGGCTTTCAGCCGATGACCACTATTCTCTGGGACTTCCTACTTGGATCATTTGATTGCAGTTTACTTTCTTCTTGGTTAAAAGTCAACTATTTTCTTGATCGAACTTTTCTAACTCCTCGGCTGCATTAGTCCACTCCAATTCGACTTCTTCAGACTGCTCATTTAACTTATTCAGTTGTTTTTGCAAATCCGCGAGTTGTCCAATATCAGTAGCAACTTCTGGTTGGCTCATCTGTTCTTGAATTGCTTGTGACTGTTCTTCAAGGGAAGCCATTTGATCTTCTAACTTGTCAACTTGTCGCTGGAGCTTTCGCCGGGCTCGCTGAGTTTCCTTACTTTGCTGGTAAGACTGTTGAGCGCTGGATTTCTTGGACTTAGCTGTTGAGCTGACTTGTTGCTCATCCTGTCCTGCAGTTGAAGCTAATTCCTTATTGACGGCTTCAAGGTAGTCATCATAGTCACCTTCATAATGCTTAATTCCGGTAGCACTCATGTCAAGAACATCCGTGGCCACCTGGTTAATAAAGTACCGGTCGTGGGAAATAAATAGTACCGTGCCAGAGAACTCGTTGATTGCGTTCTCAAGCACTTCACGACTATCAATATCTAAGTGGTTCGTTGGTTCATCAAGAATTAAGAAGTTGATTGGTTTAAAAGAAAGCTTAGTTAACTCTAGGCGAGCTTTTTCGCCACCGGAAAGGTCATGGACAAGCTTATAAACATCATCACCAACGAAGAGAAAACTACCAAGTAGGGAGCGAATATCCTTTTCAGGAACGTTTGGGTGATCGTCCCAAACTTCATTTAAAACAGATTTTTCGGGATGAAGCTGTTGCTGTTCCTGATCGTAGTAACCAATTTGCAAGTTAACGCCTAGTTTAATCGAACCGCTAATCAGTGGGATCCGATCCAAAATTGACTTTAGCAGGGTTGATTTACCGATTCCGTTGGGCCCAATGATTCCAACTCGTTGGGGCTTACGAACGGAAAACGAAAGCGGCCCGGCAAGCTTTTGATCATTGTAACCAACTACTGCGCGGTCAACATCCAGGACTTCGTTACCACTATCCTTATCACTGTGAAAATGGAAGTGGATTGATCGATCGTCAGTCTCGGGACGATCCATCCGATCCATTTTTTCTAGTTGCTTCCGACGCGCCTGAGCACGTTTTGTGGTTGAAGCCCGAACAATGTTGCGGTTGACAAAGTCTTCAAGCTTTGCAATCTTCTTTTGCTGCTGTTCGTAATGCTTCCATTCAGCAGTAAGCCATTCTTGTTTATGCTGCATAAATTGGGTGTAATTGCCAGTATAATGACGCAACGTATGGTTATCGAGATCGTAAATATCAGAAACAACCCGATCGAGGAAGTACCGGTCGTGAGAAACGACAAGCAGTGCGCCCTGATAGCTCTTTAGATAATCTTCTAGCCATGCAAGAACGTTCATATCTAAGTGGTTTGTTGGTTCGTCTAGGATCAAAAGATCAGGGGACTGCAAAAGAATTTTAGCAAGGGCTAGTTTTGTCTTTTGTCCTCCAGATAGGGAATTGATCGCAGTTTGGTAGTCAGCTTCTTCAAACCCAACTCCTTTTAAAATTCCCCGCATTCGCGACTCGTATTCAAAACCGCCCTGTTTCTTGAAAGCAGATTGGAGCTGAGAATATTTTTCCGTTGTTAGCTGGAATTCTTTAGTTGCTGGATCAAGTGAAGCTAACTGGTTTTCTAACTGGTGAATTTGCTTTTCCATTTTATGAAGGGGAGCAAATACTAGATCAAGTTCAGCCCAGATACTATTTTGGCTGTCTAACCCTTGATCCTGAGCTAGGTAACCGATAGTCAGATCCTTGCTTTTAGAAATTGTCCCTTCATCAGGACTAGTGATTCCGGCAATCATTTTTAGGAGGGTCGTTTTCCCGGCACCATTGCGACCGACAAGGGCTGTCCGGCCATGTTCCTGAATTTGGAGATTGATGTCATGAAAGAGGACATCAGCGCCAAAACGACGCATTACATTATTGGCTTGCAAAAGAATCATTTTGTTTACCTCGTTCTTCAAAAGATGTACTTTTTCATTATACGCTGGTTAGCCTTGATTTCACAAAGTTTAGCCTGTAAATTACGTTAATGATTAAGTAAATGAAAAAATTTTTGAAAATAATTTTGTTTGAGTGTTCACAATGAGAGAGTTTGTTGCTAGAATAATAAGAGAATTGGATTTCACAAACTAGCAAAATTGAGTAGAAAATATAAGCTCACTAATGTTGAATAATATAAAAATATCGTAGGAGGAATAACAAAGAATGGCTACCAAAAAAATTCCTAAGGCAACGGCAAAACGATTACCAATTTATTACCGTTACCTTAGCGTACTATTAAGTGCAAATAAGCGACGGGTTTCATCAACGGAACTCTCAGAGGCAGTTCAGGTTGATTCCGCAACCATTCGTCGTGACTTTTCTTATTTTGGTGAATTGGGTAAGCGGGGCTATGGTTACGATGTTGAGAGCCTGTTGAATTTCTTCAAGGGGATCCTAAATCAGGATACTCTTACTAACGTGGCCCTTGTTGGTGTCGGTTCATTAGGGAGTGCGCTTCTTAACTATAATTTCCATCAAGATACTAACTTACGGATTAGCGCAGCGTTCGATACTAAGCCTGAATTGGCAAACACTGTAAAGAGCGGGATTCCAATTTATCCAGCAAGTGAAATGCAAAAGCAGATTAAGGAACAACAGATCGATGCCGTGATTTTGACTGTTCCAAGCTCAACTTCCCAAAAGGTTGCGGATCAATTAGTTAGTGTTGGGGTAAAGGGAATCTTAAACTTCACGCCAGTTCGTCTCTCAGTTCCAAAGAATGTTCAGGTTCAAAATATTGACTTGACAAATGAGCTCCAAACATTAATTTACTTCATCAAGAATTATGCTGAAAATAATCATGATGAAAAAACAAACTAAATTATAAAATCGTCGGTGGTTACGCTAAATGTAATTGCCGGCGACTTTTTAGTTAGCATCGTCTGAAAGGTATATTGGTTGCAATCAACTCTAAAAATGGTATAGTAGAAAATGTAATTAGCACTTGGAAGACGAGAGTGCTAAATTAACTTTTGATTATCAAAATGGAGGGATTAACGTGTTAAAACCATTAGGAGATCGCGTGGTTCTTAAAGCTGAAACTGAAGAAGAAAAGACAGTCGGTGGTATTGTTCTTGCTTCAAACGTTAAGGAAAAGCCAACAACAGGTAAGGTTATTGCTGTCGGTGCTGGCCGAACATTAGACAATGGTGAAAAGTTAGCACCAGCTGTTAAGGAAGGCGATCGGGTCCTCTTTGATAAGTACGCTGGAAATGAAGTTGAATACAACGGTGAGAAGTACCTCGTTGTTCATGAAAAGGATCTTGTAGCCGTAATCGACTAATTAGCAGGATTAATCAAAAACGTTACAGATTTAAATTTTGAGGTGAATAATATATGGCAAAAGAAATTAAGTTTTCTGAAGACGCCCGGAACGAAATGCTCCATGGTGTTGATAAGTTAGCAAATACTGTTAAGACTACTATGGGTCCAAAGGGACGGAATGTTGTCCTTGAACAAAGCTATGGCACACCAACCATTACTAATGATGGTGTCACAATTGCCAAGAGCATTGAATTGGAAAACCACTTTGAAAACATGGGGGCAAAGCTTGTTTCTGAAGTAGCTTCCAAGACTAACGATATTGCCGGTGATGGTACTACTACTGCTACTGTATTGACTCAAGCAATCGTTAATGCCGGAATGAAGAATGTTACTGCTGGTGCTAACCCAGTTGGTGTTCGTCGCGGGATTGACAAGGCTACTCGGGCAGCCGTTGAAGCTTTGAAGAAGATGTCCCACGATGTTAAGACAAAGGACGACATCGCCCAAATTGCTTCCATTTCTGCTGACAACAAGGAAGTTGGTAAGTTGATTGCCGATGCCATGGAAAAGGTTGGTAATGATGGTGTTATCACCCTTGAAGACTCCCGTGGTGTTGATACAAGTGTTGACGTTGTTGAAGGGATGAGCTTCGACCGTGGTTACATGTCACAATACATGGTAACTGACAATGATAAGATGGAAGCTGATTTGGACAACCCATACATCCTGATCACCGATAAGAAGATCAGCAACATCCAAGACATTTTGCCACTTCTTCAATCAGTTGTTCAAGAAGGCCGTGCACTCTTGATTATTGCCGATGACATTACTGGTGAAGCTCTTCCAACCCTTGTCTTGAACAAGATTCGTGGGACCTTTAATGTTGTTGCTGTTAAGGCTCCTGGCTTTGGTGACCGGCGGAAGGCTCAATTACAAGATATTGCTGTATTGACTGGCGGTACTGTTATTTCTGATGACCTTGGCATGAACTTGAAGGACGCTACTGTTGATCAATTAGGCCAAGCTAACAAGGTAACGGTTACGAAGGACAATACTACAATTGTTGATGGTGCTGGTGCTAAGGAAGCCATCGCTGAACGGGTTGACCAAATTAAGCAAGCTATCAGCAAGGCAACCTCTGACTTCGATAAGGAAAAGCTCCAAGAACGTTTGGCAAAGCTTTCTGGTGGAGTTGCCGTTGTTCGTGTTGGTGCCGCAACTGAAACTGAAATGAAGGAAAAGAAGTACCGGATTGAGGATGCTTTGAACGCTACCCGGGCTGCTGTTCAAGAAGGATTTGTTCCTGGTGGTGGTACTGCATTAGTTAATGTTCTTCCAGCCTTGGATAAGGTCGAAGCAACTGGTGACGAGGCTACTGGTGTTCAAATCGTTAAGGCAGCTCTAGAAGCACCAGTTCGGCAAATTGCTGAAAATGCTGGTGTTGAAGGTTCAGTTATTGTTAACCAATTGAAGAGCGAAAAGCCAGGAATTGGTTACAATGCTGCTGACGGTAAGTTTGAAGACATGGTTGAAGCCGGAATTGTTGACCCAACTAAGGTTACCCGGTCTGCCCTTCAAAATGCCGCTTCAGTATCTGCATTGCTTCTTACAACTGAAGCCGTTGTTGCAGATAAGCCAGAACCAAAGGATAATCAAGCTCCTGCTGCACCACAAGGCGGTGCCGGCATGGGTGGCATGATGTAATTTCGCTAATCACAAATTAAATCTAATTAATTAAAAGACTGTCAGTCCTTCGTTATAGAATGAAAGGGCTGATAGTCTTTTTGTTTTAAAGCAGTTAATCCAATTTTTTGTAAGAAAAATTATTTAATTAAGCTTTTTTGAGAAAATCCTGCCACTTTTTAGCAACCTCGTTAAGGGAAAATTTAGCAGCGGCATGTTGAGCATTTTGTGTGTACCGATGAAATAATTTAGGATCAACCAGTAGTTGGCGCAAACTTTGGTAAAGGGCATCACAATCATTAGCTGGAATTAGTTCCCCGCTAATATTATTATCAATAATTTCAGCGGGACCATAGTTAATGTCATAACTAATTGCTGGACAACCATGACCTTGCGCTTCTAATAGTGCCATGGCGAATCCTTCATACTGACTTGTTAGAATTTCGGCTTGAGCAGTTTCGTAGACTTGAGTAAGATCATGTTGATAACCACGGAAATGGATGTATTGATCAGCACCTTGGTTATTAACAATCTTTTTAAGTTTGTTTGCTGTTTGATAATTATTCCAACCATCGGAATAGCCATAAATATCTAGTTGTACTTTAGGGAAATCTTCATGAAGGCGGATGATAACATTAATTAATTGATCAAGCTGTTTAACTTTTGTAAGACGGGCAACGGCAATAAAATGACCGACCTGCCGTTGGGTGAATGGAATGCTTTTCTCAAGTTGTGTTTGGCTAAGGAAAGTTACCGGAATGGCGAAACTCATATTGGTATTGAAACGGCGACTGGCATCCATTGCTTCGCGTTTTGTTGATGAGATCAGTCCAGTTAGCTGTCCTTGATTTAGCATTTCATTAATGGGCTGGTAAATAGGTGAGATCTCACTGTTACTTTGTCCATCTTGGGTAAATGCAGAATGAAAAACCTGGTAGCGTCGCGGAGAGGTATGCATTAACCGAAAAGCGGCTAATGTCACGTCAGAACGATCATTAATTAATAATGCATCAGGATCGTTAGCAACCAGCTGGTCAAGAAAGTATGCGCGGAATTCGTTTTGGTTATCAAATTGTAATTCTTGATTTTGATCAACTAATTGGATCAGAGTAAGAACTGGGACGTTCCCCTGACCACCACGATAATGATAAGTTATTTTGACCGCTCTTGACTGGTCATAGTATTGTCGACAAACTAGCCGGGCGCGATCTTCAAAGAATTCGGTATAAGTTTTACACCCGCAATCATAGTAATCACGCCGATCAGTAAAAACCCATACTGATCTAAATAATCGACATAGTAAAGGCGATTATTATCTTGGTTAACCTTAATTCTCACTTTCCCATTGCGTTCAGCCTGGTTGCCTTTTATCCGATAACCTGGAACATTTAAAATTTGCTTAATAATGGGTTGATCAAAGGTTGGATCCATATGATAAGGAAGTCGTTGGTAAAATTGGAAAAGATTAATTACCCGTCCGCTAGTGCCCAACTTGTTCTCAGCGTTAAAGTGAGCAAAATTATAATACATGGTCACAATCTTGGCTGGTTGATGAAGGTAATCAAAAATTTGTAGTCGTTTAACTTGAGCTAGTTCAATCGCTGAAGTTTTGATGTCTTCACGGCTAGTGATGAAATAATTCATAATGACTCCTTTCGTTTTAGATTATTTTAACAAAAAACTGGAAGTTAACTTTGAAGTTCAGAATAATAAAGTTAACTTCCAGTATTAATTTATGCATCCATCACAATCAGTTTATTACTATTGACCTGATTATCAGTGAGCTGGTAAGAATGAAGATTGAAGTCATTGTAAAGGTTATAGTAGTAAGTCTTAGTTTTGGCAGAGTAGCAAGCAGTGTAAACTGTGTATTCAGGCTTCCCATGGACGTTAATGACGCTTCCCTTAACCATTGCGACAGCCTTGAGAATGTTGAAGAACTTTGCCACGTTTGCAGTTTCACCTTCAACGTCAGGATAATTAGCATTTAAGTAAGCTGCCTTAACGAACCGTGATGCAGGAATGCTATCACCGGGGAGACCGATACTTCCGGTTCCAACGCCTAGCGGAATGATATTCTGCTTTGTCCAAGTTTGTGGCTTAGCATCGTGAGGGGTTAAGCCGGTGTAATTACATAAGTTTGTCATTTGCTATGCAAAATCGGGGCTATTAGTAAGAACACCGAGCCGATTTTCAAATACGCGTAAACCATATTGCCGTGATTGTTCAAGAACGATGGCTTCGTGCTGATCGCTGATGAGCCAATGAAGCGGTGCAACCGGGAGAGAGTCAACCAGCGCTTTATTAACCAGGTTAACGTTTTTAAGCGCTTCCTTGACTTCTGCAACTGATGAAAATTCTTGGGTGACCCACATCATTAATTCGTAAGGGGCGAGGTTAGTTTTACCATCAACTGGACCATCACTAAATTGAGCATAGTGAGGAAAATTCAGCCCAGCAATGCACAGCCCATCTTCATTACAGCAATCAAAGTATAGCGGGTAATCATCCATGACGATTCCCATACCGATAGTAGCTTTAACGGTTTTGCTATCATCTAAGAACTTATAAGGAAGTGGATAATTACGGGGTGTGATGATTAGCTTTTTACCGTAATCAATCCCAACATCTAAATTCCGACCGAAATATAAATTTCCTTCTGGGTCAGTAAATCTTAAACCTGTACACATATTAAAAGCCTCCATTAATTATTTTTTTCATTGTGACTGGCAATATATTGTGTTTGATAACGTTTAATTCGAACTACAGCAAAGACTAACAAGATGAAACCGATGATTACGAATGCCATCATAAAGTACCAAGCAACGGTAAAACTAGCTTTCCCCTTAATGATTCCGAAAAGAGGAGTACCAATGGCATAGCCAATTGCGTAAGCCAAACCGATGTACCCTAGCATGACCCCTTGTTCACGGGAGCCGAAAAGGTCCTTTGCCATGAATGCAGGTCCTGACATGTAACTGAAAACAGCTAAGCCACAGAAGATCGCATAAGCAATCCCGGCAACTTTACTTATATGAGCACCAAATGGTTGGTGACTAACCAAAATCATCATTGCGATCGAAAGAACGTACATACAACCTGCATATGCCATTGATTTAGCCGTTCCAAGCTTATCGAAAAGAATTCCGCCGGAGACATTACCGATCAAACAGCCGATCCCGTACATTGAACCAATCAGACCAACCTCAGTTAGGGAGAGCTTAGTATCAAGGAATGCAGCATAGTCTTCGTTTAGTGAAGCTAGACCAAGGCCAATGATTAAGAAGCCAAGACTGAATACCCAGAATTCTTTCATTTTGAGAACTTCTTTACCAGTCCAGCCGCGGAACTCATTGGCTTTCTTTTCAGCAGTGGCAGCTTTTCCGGCTTTAATTTCAGCTGCTGAAGCAACCTCTTCATCCTTCTTTGGTGTCCGAATAAAGCAAGCAATAATAATGCCGGTAATTAGCAAAGCAATGGCGAAGTAGAAGAATGGGGCCATTGAAAGTAGATGACCAGTCTTGGTATTCCCCGTCATGTAGTGCTTTAAAACTCCTCGAGTAATTGGTTGCAGGAAGATATTACCGATTGAGCCACCACAAAAGGCAATCCCTAATGCGGCACCACGACCTTCGAAAGGAAACCAGTGATTAATAACCCACGGAACTCCTTGACCGGAGAAGAATGTTGAACCAATCATACAAACGATCGCTGCTGTATAAAAACCAGGAAGCTTAGTGCTAAAGCCAAAGATCATGTAGGCAAATGCCGATAAAGCAATCCCAATAATATACATTAACCGAAAGTTAAACTTTTGCAGCCCCTTACCAATGAATGGCGAGGTAATTGATGCCGCAACTGTACCGAAAGTAAAAATTAACGTGTATGAAGCTAACGTAAAGTGAAATGTATTGACCAGCGGGTGAATGAATAGTGGCTGAATGTTTTGCGCAATGCCATATGGAATCGCCTGTGTCAGCATACATAAGAAGACCATAAAATATTTATAAGCGTTGCTAACTGGCCGTGTTGGATGATTAGTCGTTGATGATGAGCTAGACAATTTAACTTCCTCCTTTTATTGGTTAGAACTTAGTGACTACTATTAACGAATTTTCTTTGACGCTGCTTTATTTTGATAGCGGCAGAAACGAGTAATAAGAAACCAACAATAACGAAGAGCATCATGACGCACCATGCAATTGTGAAATTAGCAGAATCCCGAATCATTCCGAAGAGTGGGGCACCAATTGCGAAACCAATTGCGTAAGCCAGGCCAATATACCCTAGCGTGACCCCTTGTTCCTTTGTGCCAAAGAGATCCTTAGCCATAAAGGCGGGACCTGACATATAACTAAATACTGCTAATCCGGTAAAGATGGCGTAACCACAACCAGCAACCATGTTTAGCTTGTTGCCGAAGGAGAGAAAACTAATAATGATCATCATTAAAATAGCTAAAACATACATCACTCCGGCATAAGACATCGATTTAGCAGTACCGAGTTTGTCAAAGAGGATTCCACCGGTAATGTTGCCGATTAAGCCTCCGATACCATACATTGATCCAATTAAGCCAACTTTTGTGAGGGTTAATTTAGTATCAAGGAACGCAGCGTAGTCTTCATTCAGAGAGGCTAATCCAAGACCGATGATTAAGAAACCGATACTAAAGATCCAAAATTCCTTCATCCTAATAACTTCTTTACTGGTCCAGCCTTGGAATTCGCTAGCCTTCTTCTTTGCTGCGGCGGCCTTGCCAGCTTCAATTTCAGCTGCTGAAACAACATTTTCATCTTTCTTTGGGGTGCGAATAAAGAAGGCAATGATTAAGCCGACAATTAATAACATCCCGGCAAAGTAGAAAAATGGGGCCATCGAAATTAAGTGGCCAGTTTTAGCATTACCGGTCATGAAGCGGCTTAGTAAATTTTGCGTAATGGGCTGCATGAAAATATTGCCAATTGAACCACCGCAAAAAGCAACTCCTAATGCGGCACCACGACCTTCGAAAGGAAACCAGTGGTTAATAACCCACGGAACTCCCTGGCCAGAATAGAATGTTGAACCGATCATGCAGAGGATCCCGGCAGCATAAAATTCTGGAAGCCTAGTACTGATTCCAAAAACAACGTAAGCTAATGCTGATAGGACGATCCCAATAATATACATCAGCTTAAAATTGAATTTCTCTAATCCCTTACCAATAAATGGCGAGGTGATTGAAGCAGCAACTGCGCCAAAGGTAAAAATCAACGTGTATGAAGCCAACGTAAAATGAAAAGTATTAACGATTGGGTGGACAAATAGCGGTTGAATAGTTTGTGCTACTTCATATGGAATCGCTTGAGTTAACATGCAAAGAAAAACCATAAAGTATTTATATTTCTTGCTAACAACGATCTCATTGGGTTGCTTTACAACATGATTAATCAATTTTATTCTCCTCCCATCATTTAATTTGTAATAATTATCATTTATATTATTGAACGATCACTTTAATAAATCAATTAAAACGAAATGCAATCGGAAAACTAAAAAATAAATAATAATTATATATTTATCAAGTGATGCTTGTATTTTTTGATTTTGATAACAAAGTGTTAAAGTTAGTGGTATGATAAATTGTCTATTCAAAAGAAGAAGCTAACGGGAGAGAAAGCATGGATAAGTTGAAACGGCATAAAATTACGTTATTTTCCGGTGTAATGCTGGCGCTGAATTCGTTGATCGGTTCTGGATGGCTATTTGGTGCCGGGACCGCTGCTAAGGTTGCTGGACCGGCAGCAATTATTTCATGGATTATTGGTGCGGTCATTATAATCAGCATCGCCCTGACCTACGTTGAATTGGGGGCAATGTTTCCAGAAAGCGGTGGAATGAGTCGCTATGCACAATATAGTCACGGCTCGCTTCTCGGCTTTGTTGCGGCTTGGGCTAACTGGATTTCATTGATTACTCTTGTACCAATGGAAGCAGTTGCATCTGTTCAATATATGAGTTCATGGCCATGGTCATGGGCTAACTGGACCCATCACTTTGTTAGCGGGGGCAACGTTACTCCAATGGGGATGTTCGTTGTATTCATTTTTATGGTAATTTTTACCTTAATTAACTTTTGGTCTGTTAAATTAATGACCCGTTTCACCAATTTAATTTCAGTGTTTAAGATTCTATTACCGACTTTAACGATTGTAATGCTAATCATTAGCGGCTTTCATGCTGGAAACTTTGGTCACAATGTTCAGACGTTCATACCATACGGGAGTCGTTCAATTTTCGAAGCAGCGGCGGTATCCGGAATTATCATGTCTTATGATGCTTTCCAAACTGTCATTAATATGGGTGGCGAAATGGTTAACCCACATAAGAATATTGTGCGGGGAGTCTTAATTTCGATGCTGATTACTGCTGCCATTTATATCATGCTTCAAGTAGCATTTATCGGTGCAATTAGTCCTGCTTCACTAGCAAAGAGTGGCTGGCATGGAATTAACTTTGCGTCACCATTTGCTGATATTGCAATTTTGCTGAGTTTGAACTGGTTAGCAGTTCTCTTATACATGGATGCGTTTGTTTCACCATTTGGGACAGGGGTTGCATTTGTAGCAACGGCATCACGAGCATTGGCCGCAATGACCCATACTGGACACTTGCCAAAATGGCTTGGCCGGTTGGAGCGGCGTTATATGATCCCACGGTTTGCTATGGTCGCTGACTTGATTTTAGCCACGATCTTGGTAAACGTCTTCCGGAATTGGAGCCTATTAGCAACGGTTATCACTGGCTCGACTCTGATTGCCTACTTAACTGGGCCGGTAACGGTTATTTCTTTACGAAAAATGGCACCAGACTTGAAACGGCCGTTTGCACCTAACTATATGAAGTGGTTGGCACCATTCGCGTTTGTGGTAACGGGGTTGGCAATTTATTGGACAATGTGGCCAACAACGGTTCAGGTAATTTTTGTGATTGCGCTTGGTCTACCGATTTATCTTTACTATGAATGGCGCTATCAAAAGACAAATTGGCGTCAACAGCTGAGAAGTGCCGCATGGTTAATTTGTTATATGATTTTTATCTCCTTAATTTCTTATGCAGGGAGTGAGGGCTTCGGTGGTCAAAACTGGATTCCGTACCCATTTGATTTCATTGTGATTATTTTAGTTTCCTTATTCTTTTATGCTTGGGCAGTTAACAGTCGAATGACTAAAGTCGACCCGGCAGCCAAGAAAGTTAATGAGCGACTTAAATAAAAATGGACGGTTAATAGTAATTACGTCTTGTCTTAGCAATTGCAAAGAAGTTAAAATAATTGTATTATTGTTCAGTTATCCGAAATCGATTAAACGATTACATTCCATGAATATTGGGAGGATAGTATGTGGCGTTATATTAAACGAGTTTTAATTGGGAAACCTTTGAAAACTTTAGATGAGGGGCAAACTCACCTAACTAAATTTAAAGCATTAGCGATGCTGTCATCCGACGCAATTTCGTCAGTTGCTTATGGTCCAGAGCAGATTACTACGGTTTTAGTAACCTTGTCTGCGATGGCAATGTGGTATTCGATTCCGATTGCCGCAATCGTGTTATTGCTGTTGCTAGCAATTACTCTTTCGTATCAGCAAATCATTCGTGCGTACCCAAGCGGTGGTGGTGCCTATGTTGTTGCTACCCGAAATTGGGGAAGTAATGGTGGATTATTTGCCGGGGGATCGCTGTTAGTTGACTATATGTTAACCGTAGCGGTTTCTACAACATCAGGAGTAGAAGCAATCACTTCTGCAATCCCGGCACTTTACCGGTTCTCTGTTCCAATTGCAATCGTTATTGTTCTATTAATTATGTTCATGAACCTGCGGGGAATGAGTGAGAGTGCTAATTTCCTGACAATTCCGGTTTACTTTTTCGTAATTATGATTTCTGTAATGATCCTTTGGGGTGCTTACAATATCATCACGGGACAAGTTCATTATCAAGCACCTGCTGATTATGGAACTCCAGTTACGGGAATGACATTCGTACTGTTTGTTCGGGCATTCTCTGCTGGGTCATCTTCATTAACTGGGGTTGAAGCGGTAAGTAATGCTGTACCAAACTTTAATAAGCCAAAGGAAAAGAACGCTTCGGTTACCCTGGCAATTATGAGTACGATCCTGGCAATCTTCTTCATTGCAATTATCTTCTACGGCTTTTACTTTGGAATTGTTCCTAATAAACGGACTACTGTGCTCTCACAAATTGGCCTTGCCGTATTTGGCGGTCATGGGATTGGCTTTTACCTTCTTCAGTTATCAACGGCAATGATCCTTGCTGTTGCTGCTAATACTGGGTTTTCTGCATTTCCAATTCTTGCTTTTAACATGGCCAAAGACAAGTACATGCCCCACGCATTCATGGATCGTGGGGATCGCTTAGGCTATTCTAACGGTATTATCTCGTTAGCAGTTGGCGCAATTATCCTAATTTTGATCTTCCATGGACAAACCAACATGTTAATTCCGCTTTATGCTGTTGGGGTCTTTGTTCCGTTTACACTGTCTCAATCTGGAATGATTATTCACTGGTTCCGTGAACGTGAAGGCTTCTGGTTAGGGAAAGCATTTATTAACCTTGTTGGTGCACTGATTTCGCTTGCGTTAGTTCTTGCATTATTCTGGCAGCACTTTGGCAATGTTTGGCCGTACCTAATTATCATGCCGTTATTGCTTTACATGTTTCATGCAATTCACCGTCACTACATTAAGGTTGCCAAGCAATTGCGGGTTGCCGAAAAGACAAAGGTGCAGTTACATGATTATGATGGCGCAACCGTCATTGTTCTAGTTGGGAACGTTACGCGAGTTACTCGGGGAGCAATTAACTATGCGCGTTCCATTGGTGATTACGTGATCGCAATGCACGTTTCGTTCGATGAAAACCCAGGTAAAGAGCATAAGACGGCTAATGAATTTAAGGCTGAATTCCCAGATGTTCGTTTTGTCGATATTCATTCATCGTATCGGTCAATTGCCAAGCCAACTTTGCGGTTTGTAGACGTGATTGCTAAAAGAGCAGCTGCTCGTAACTATTCAATCACTGTCTTAGTTCCACAATTTATCCCTAAGCACCCATGGCAGCTTGCCCTCCATAACCAGACGAGTGTTCGGCTACGGACGGTTCTTAATTCGCGTCAGAACATTGTTGTTGCAAGCTACAATTATCATTTACATGAGTAATGAATACTAATGAAGTTCAGGGCAGTTTTCAATGTTATACAAAAGTTAGCTTGAAATTTCCCGGGAAATTATTTGCGGGGTGGATAACGTGAGAAAAAGAAATATTGTCTTGGGCTTGCTGTTTGCTAGCGGCCTGTTCTTAATGGGTGGCTACAGTCTTGATCGGTTTGGCTTTCACTCTGATTTGATTGGGATATTAGGGACATTTCTCCTAATTGTTTCCTATATTGGCTTTAATTGGTCAAAATTAAAAAGTGGTGATCACAAAACAAAGGTGGTCACCACATGGGTTATTATTCTATTACTGCTTATTGTTATTCTTAACGTAATTGAAACGGTATTAAACTAATCAGTAAGATATGGAATCTCGTGTTCATGCGAGGTTCCTTTTTTGATCGTTAATTGATCGTTAAAGCGGTCGATTAGTAACTTAGTAAAAGAGTCAACTTTATCCTCATCAACATAAATGTTTGTTTGCACCGTAGCGCCAAATTGCTCATCAGCTACTTCAATCTTGTGTTCTTTTAGATAGTGGAGAAGTGAATCATGTTGTGCATAACTAACAGTGATTTCAAGAATAGCTTGAGTAACTAGTTGAACTAGTCCTGCTTTGTGGATTGCATTGGTAGTGGAGTTGCTATAGGCACGAATAAGGCCCCCAGCACCTAGTTTGATTCCGCCAAAATACCGGGTAACAACGGCAATTACATTATGGAGCTTAGCTAACTGAAGTGATTCTAAAATTGGCACTCCAGCTGTACCACTCGGTTCACCATTGTCGCTTTCTCGTTGTATTTGGTCACGATCGCCGACCATGTAGGCATAGCAGTTGTGAGTTGCCTTTCTGTTTTCGGTACTAATTTGGTTAATAAATTGTTGGGCTGCTTCATCGGAGGTTACCCGGGCAATTGAACATATGAAACGAGACTTTTTGATGACCATCTCGTTACTAGTGCTTTTAGCGATAGTGAGAAATGGTTCTGACATTAATTATTACTCCTTTGATAAATTCCTGATCTTTTTCCGTATTAATTTAATGGGAGGGATCAGAATGGATATTAGTGAGTTATATGGGCGGCGAGTACTATGCCCTCAAATAGAACGATTACCAATTGATAGTCCGCAAATTCAGACTTTACCAACATTGAAGATAGGAGAAAAGACGATTACCTGTTTGCGCTGCGGAACGGTAACAAATAAGGGCATTACTGAAATGCCTAATCGGCAATACTATTGCCCACAATGCGTTACATTAGGACGGGTGTCAACTCTTGATAAATTTTACCATGTTCCAGAACCAAATCAATTTGAAGTTCCGAGTCGCATTTTAACGTGGACGGGACAACTTTCATCATTACAGACTAGGGTGTCGGCAAAGGTGAAAGAGCGAATGGATCAGCATTGTCACCAATTGCTATGGGCAGTTACTGGTGCGGGAAAGACGGAAATGATTTTTGCCGGAATTGCTGCCGCATTGAAACGGGGTGAGCGGGTAGCAATTGCGTCACCACGGGTTGATGTTTGTCTGGAACTATATCCTAGACTCCAAGCAGCTTTTGCTGATTTTTCAATTGCTCTTCTTCATGGGAGAGCGCCACAGAAATATAAGTATCGTCAGCTGACAATTTGCACGACTCACCAGTTGTTACGCTTTTACCATGCCTTTGATAATTTAATTATTGACGAGGTTGATTCCTTCCCGTATGCTGCTAATTCGGCATTGCTTTTTGCTACTAAACAGGCCATTAAAGAAAATGGCGGTATATTGTTTATGACCGCGACTCCCGGGAAAGAACTAGTCAGTCAAATTAACAAGAAAAAATTAATGGTTAGCTATCTTCCGCTCCGGTATCACGGGAACCTTCTTCCCCAAATTAAACTCTTTCTGACATTTGATTGGCGAAAACAGTTGCAACGAAAAAGACCCCCTAGCAGGCTCCTGAATGAATTGAAGAAAACACTAACCAATCATCGTTGTCTTCTATTTGTTCCCCATGTATCAGATCTCCAACCAACTTTTTTATGCTTGCAAAAAGTCTTAACTGATAAGAAATTTACTACCGTTCATGCTGCAGATCCTAAGCGACTTGAAAAGGTTCAGCAAATGCGAGAAGGAAAGTATGAATTCTTAATTACTACCTCAATTTTAGAACGTGGGGTTACTTTCCCGGAAATTGACGTTTTTGTTCTTGGTGCTGATGATCAGGTCTTTTCATCGTCGGCGCTAGTTCAAATTGCGGGACGGGCAGGACGTTCGGCTAGTCGTCCTACCGGCAAAGTGATGTTCTGGATTCAGTCATATAGTCGTCAAGTCCGGGAAGCTCAGCGACAAATTGCTTATATGAATAGGAAAGGTCGGCGGTTACTTCATGGCTAATTGCTTGCTTTGTAACCGTTCATTAACAAAAAAATTAACGATTAGTGAGATCATTTTTCCTGGGCCAATCAGAGAACAGGTAGTTTGCGATGATTGCTTTCAAAAATTTAATCGTTATTCTGATAAGGATGCTTGTCAAAGCTGCGGGCGTGAGAATGATGGGAATTTATGTGGTGATTGTCGAAGGTGGCAACAACAATATGGGTGGCATTTAAGCCACTACCCGATTTTCCATTATAACCAGGCAATGGGAGAGTTCATGCAACAGTATAAATTCCAAGGACAGTATCATTTGCGGGCAGTTTTTCAGCAATCGCTACGAGAGGTAATTAATCAAATGGATTATGACTTTTTAGTTCCGATTCCAGTTACTAATCATACAATGAAAACACGAGGCTTTAATCAAGTGGCGGGATTGCTAGAAAACGTTCAGTATACGGAATTGATAAAACACCGTGATAAGCAGAAAGTAGCCCAATCAAAGAAAGACCGTCAATCACGTCTCAAAACTCAACAGCCGTTCTTTCTTGACAAAGATATTAACTTGCACGGGCGGAAGGTTCTCTTAGTCGATGATGTTTACACCACCGGACGAACCTTATATCATGCTGCAGAACTTTGTTATTAGAATGGCTGTAAGCGCGTACAAAGCCTTTCACTTGCTCGTTAAAAAAATCTAAATATTCCCCTGATCTATTTGTTAAATAGTATTAACTACACTATAATATAGTTAAGGATATGAGAAGAGTGGTCCTTCTGATACCAGATCAAGCAAATTGCTTGAACTGAAAGGAGAAATTACTATGTTAAAGTTCAATATTCGTGGTGAAAATATCGAAGTAACTGATTCAATTCGTGATTATGTGGTAAAGCGGATTAATAAGTTACAAAAGTTCTTCGAAGACAACGTAGAAGCAACTGCCCATGTGAACTTAAAAGTTTATCCTAACCGTACTTACAAGGTAGAAGTTACTATTCCATTACCATACCTTACATTACGGGCCGAAGAAACTTCTAATGACATGTACGGTAGTGTTGACCTCGTTACCGATAAGCTTGAACGGCAAATTCGGAAGTACAAGACTAAGGTTAACCGGAAGTCACGTGAAAAGGGCTTCAAGAGCTTAGAATTTGTCCCAACCGATGACGATGCTGAAAGTCAAGATGACTTAAAGATTGTGCGGACAAAGCAAATCTCACTCAAACCAATGGATCCAGAAGAAGCTGTTCTCCAAATGGACATGCTTGGACATGACTTCTTTGTTTTCCAAGATGCCGAAACTGACGGAACCAGCATTGTTTACCGTCGTAAAGATGGTCGTTATGGTTTGATTGAAGCTGAATAACCAAATATAAGTGAGACTGGTGAAAAAGCCAGTCTTTTTTATTTTAACTGGTATTTCAAGCAGCATAGTTATCGCCCGGACGCTTTTTACAGCTTCGTACGCTACTGGCTCGCACTCTAATCCGAAACGTGTTAAAATGTTAAGGTTAGAATATAAATTGAAATTGGCTTGAGTAGCTGCTAAATCTCAAGTTAAAATTTAAAAACGTTAATTAGGAAGGACGCTTTTATGGCTAACATTCTAAAAAAATGGATTGAAAGCGATCGTCGTGAACTGCGGCGGATTAATAAGATCGCTAATAAAGTTGAAAAATATGCTAAGCCAATGGCGGCACTATCAGATGATGAATTAAAAGCTAAGACTGATGAATTTCGTGCGCGCTATAAAAAAGGTGAAGATTTAGACCACATGTTACCGGAAGCCTTTGCGGTAGCTCGTGAGGGGGCAAAACGGGTCTTAGGGCTTTACCCATTCCATGTTCAAATTATGGGGGGAATTGTTCTTCATGAAGGTAATATTGCCGAAATGAAGACTGGTGAAGGTAAAACCTTGACCGCTACCATGCCTGTTTACTTAAACGCAATTAGTGGTAAGGGTGTTCACGTTATTACGGTTAACGAATACTTATCAAAACGTGATGCTACTGAAATGGGACAGCTTTACAATTGGTTGGGCTGCAGTGTTGGTATCAATAATTCCGAGATGTCTCCTGACCAAAAGCGTGAAGCATATAAGGCAGACATTATGTATTCCACCAACAGTGAGATTGGATTCGACTATCTTCGTGATAACATGGCCGTTTATAAAGAAGACCAGGTACAACGGGGACTAAACTATGCTCTTGTTGATGAGGTGGATTCAATTTTGATTGATGAAGCGCGGACCCCATTGATTATTTCCGGTCCGGGAACAGGAACATCAAAGCTTTATAAGCAAACTGATCGGTTCGTTAAAACGTTAAAGAACGAGGTTGATTACAAGGTCGATCTTGAATCAAAGACGGTTGCCTTAACTGATGAAGGAATTCAAAAGGCTGAAAAGTACTTTAACTTGAAGAACCTGTATGATCCAGAAAATACTGCATTGACCCACCACTTGGATCAGGCATTACGTGCTAATTACATTATGCTTCGGGATAAGGATTACGTGGTTTCTGATGGTGAAGTTTTGATCGTTGATTCATTTACCGGACGGGTAATGCAGGGACGGCGGTTCTCTGATGGCCTTCACCAAGCAATTGAAGCTAAGGAAGGCGTTCAAATTCAAGAAGAGAACAAGACCATGGCTAACATTACTTACCAGAACTTGTTCCGGATGTACAACAAGCTGGCGGGGATGACTGGGACTGCTAAGACCGAGCAAGAAGAATTCCGTGAGATTTACAACATGGAAACAATCACCATCCCAACTAACAAGCCAGTTCAACGGAAAGACGAACCAGATTTGCTTTACCCTACATTGCAGAGTAAGTTTGCTGCGGTAGTTAAGCGGATCAAGAGTCTCCACGAAAAGGGACAGCCAATCCTAGTTGGTACCGTTGCCGTTGAAACTTCAGAATATCTTTCTCACTTGCTGGATCAAGAACATATTCCGCATGTTGTTTTGAACGCGAAGAACCACGCAAAGGAAGCTGATATTATTAAGAATGCTGGTCAGCGAGGCGCGGTTACGATCGCAACGAACATGGCTGGACGGGGGACTGACATTAAGCTTGGCCCTGGTGTCCGTGAATTAGGCGGACTTGCAGTTATTGGTACCGAACGACATGAATCACGACGGATTGATAACCAGCTTCGGGGACGTTCTGGTCGACAGGGTGATCCAGGTCTTTCCCAATTCTACCTTTCCCTTGAGGACGACTTAATGAAGCGATTCGGTGGTGACCGGATCAAAGCCTTCTTGGAACGGATGAAAGTTGACGATGATGATGCGGTAATTAAGAGTCGGTTCTTAACTCACCAAGTTGAGTCAGCTCAAAAACGGGTTGAAGGAAATAACTATGACTCCCGGAAGAACGTTCTTCAATATGATGATGTAATGCGTGAACAACGGGAAATCATCTATAAAGAACGTCAGGAAATCATCACAGAAGATAAATCATTAAAGTGGGTCTTGATGCCTATCTTTAAGCGGACAATTCAACGAGAAGTTGAACAACATACTTTAGGTGATCGCAAGGATTGGGATCTTAAAGGCATTATTGATTTTGCGGAAGAAGTCATTGTTAAGCCGGATACAGTTACCGTTGCCGACTTGGCAGATAAGTCGCCACGACAGATGGTTGACTTCTTAATGGGATACGCTAAGCAGATCTACAAGGACAAGCAGAAGCAGCTTTACGATCCAGCTCAAATGCTTGAATTTGAAAAAGTTGTTCTCTTGCGGGTTGTTGACTCACACTGGACAGATCATATTGATGTGATGGATCAGTTCCGTCAATCTGTTGGTCTCCGTGGTTATGGTCAGTTGAACCCATTAGTTGAATATCAAACTGCTGGTTACCATATGTTTGAACAAATGATTGCGGATATCGAATACGAAACTACCCGACTCTTTATGAAGTCACAAATTCGGCAAAACGTTACCCGCTAATTGATAATTAAATATTGATAACTATCAAGGTACGGTAGCAGGTGGCCCCAAAGCGGTACCTGTTACCGTTTTGGTTTAAATTAAATATTGGAGGAACCATTTTGGAACTTAGTGAAGCAAAGAAAAAAGTAGAAGCAATGCAACAAGATGTTGCCCGCTTCGGGAGGTCTCTTTGACCTTGATGCTTTAGATGAAAGTATTGCAGAAAATGAACAAAAAATGGCTGAACCTGGTTTTTGGGACGATAATGTTGCAGCGCAAAAAGTGATTAATACAAATAATGAATTAAAGGATAAGCGCAATACTTTTGTAAAGCTATGGGATAATATCGGTAATTTGCAAACGTCAATCGAGTTATTGGAACTGGAACCTGATGATGAGCTACAGAGTGAATTTGAAAAGTCGTTTGGTGAAACACAAAAAGAGCTAGAGCAATACCGGTTAAATCAGTTGCTTGATGGCGAGTATGATGCGAAAAACGCAATTTTGGAAATTCATCCGGGAGCTGGAGGAACAGAAGCTCAGGATTGGGGAGCAATGTTGCTTCGGATGTACGTTCGTTGGGGTGAACAACATGGCTTTAATGTTGAAACTGCAAGCTATGAAGCAGGAGAAGAAGCCGGAATTAAAAGTGTTACCTTATTAATTAAGGGACACAATGCGTTTGGTTACTTAAGAAGTGAGAAAGGGGTTCACCGCCTTGTCCGGATTTCACCATTTGATGCGGCAGGCCGGCGACACACGTCATTTGCCTCAGTAGATGTAATGCCTGAACTTGATGAAAGTGTAAATATTGACATTGATCCTTCCGATCTTCGGGTTGATACTTTCCGTTCAAGCGGGGCCGGTGGTCAGCATATTAATAAGACGGAATCAGCAGTGCGGATCACTCACATTCCTACTGGGATTGTCACTTCTTCTCAAGCAGAACGATCTCAGTTGCAAAACCGGGTAACCGCAATGAACATGTTGAAGTCGAAACTGTATGAATTAGAGGAAGAAAAGAAGGCAAAGAAGCGGGCTGAAATTGAAGGTGAGCAGCTTGAAATTGGTTGGGGTTCCCAGATTCGCTCCTATGTTTTCCATCCTTATACTTTAGTTAAGGATAACCGGAGTGGTCATGAGACGCATAATGGGCAAGCAGTTATGGATGGCGATTTGGATCCATTTATTAATGCCTATCTCCAATGGAAATTAAGCCAGAAGAATCCACAGTAAATCTAATTGCAGTTACCGGAAAAACACAGTAAGATTAAGCTATTAGGAGGGATGAATTATGTCAAAAAAGTTAACTCGATCCTATGATGATCGTTGGCTAGCTGGAGTCCTTAGCGGGTTTGCTAAGTATTTCAATACTAAGCCGCTTTACTTGCGGATTGCCTATATCCTATTTACTGCAATTACCGGGATTGTTCCCGGGGTTATTGTTTACATTGTTTTATTGGCAATTATCCCGCCCGATCCAGTACATCCCGGAATTGCCGGTCTCTTTAAGACGTTTGCTGATTTGACGTCGACCACGCAAAAGACACGGGATTCACAAGAAAGACGGCAATTAACAGATGTTGAAGAGAAAGATATAAAGAAGAACGGACGGTCGTAGATGGAATTTATTAAGCGTGTAATAATAGATACAATTCTCTTTATTGCATTAGCCGGTCTCTTTTCGCGGACTGGAATGTTCTATGTCAACAGTGTGGGGACTGCCTTGTTAGCAAGTGCTGTTTTAGCAGTGTTGAATGTATTAGTAAAACCAATTTTATTAATACTATCGTTGCCCATTAATGTGCTTACCTTAGGATTGTTTAGTATTGTGATTAATGCTTTGATGCTACAATTAACATCATCTTTTGTCGGATCATTTTATTTTCACTTCTCATCCTTTGGCTCAGCAATGTTGATTGCGATTGTTATGTCGATTTGCAATGTGATTATTTCCGATCACATTAATAATTAGTGAAGGAGTGGAAATAGTGGCAGATCATATTACCGTTAAAGAACTTGTTGATAATGTTCGGTTAAAAGTTTTACAGGGTGAAGAATATCTTCAACGACCAATTACTACTAGTGATATTTCACGGCCGGCCCTTGAATTTGCTGGTTATTTTAAACACTATCCAGCAATGCGGATTCAATTATTAGGGATTACTGAAACGTCCTTTGCCAAGGATCTAACTCACGAAAAACGGGAGAAGTATTTAACAAAAATGTGCGCTCCCCAAACACCGTGCTTTGTTATTTCGACTAACTTACCAATTCCTGCAGAACTGCAAGTTGCAGCTAAGAATGCCAAAATTCCAATTTTAGGAACCCACTTAACGTCATCACAAATTTTAAGTAACATGACTTCCTACCTTCTTGGTCGACTAGCACCGCGGCAGTCTTTACACGGTGTTCTTGTCGATATTAATGGTGTTGGGGTCTTAATTACTGGTGATTCTGGAGTTGGGAAGAGTGAAACTGCTCTTGAATTAGTTCGTCGGGGTCACCGTCTAGTAGCTGATGACCGGGTTGAAGTATATGCTCGAGATGAACAGACCCTTGTTGGTAAGGCACCAGCAATCTTAAAGCACCTTATGGAAATTCGGGGTATCGGAATTATTGATGTTTCTACTCTTTATGGGACCGGAGCAATTATGCCAAGTGATGTCATTAACCTAATCGTTCACTTGGAAACGTGGACTCCAGATGTTCAGTTTGACCGGTTAGGTGATCGGGGTGATAAGCAGACAATTCAAGGTGTAATTGTTCCCAAAGTTTCTGTCCCCGTTAAGACTGGGCGGAATTTGGCAATTATCATTGAATCCGCTGCAATGAACTACCGGGCAGAAACAATGGGGTATGATGCTACCAAGACCTTCGATGATAATTTGAACCGGTTAATTAAGCAAAATTCTGCACGGGATACAAAGGAAAAGCAAAGTAATGATTAATTTAAGCTTACCGCTTCTGGCACTTAATCCAATTGCCTTCAATCTTGGGCCAATTCAAGTTCACTGGTACGGAATTATTATTGCGACTGGTGTTGTTCTCGCATTGATCCTTTCAGTGCGTGAGGGTCAACGACGAGGTATCAATGAAGATTACTTCTATGATTACCTTTTATGGGCGTTACCGATTGCGGTTATTTGCGCGCGGTTCTATTACGTTATTTTTCAGTGGGGTTACTATTCACATCATCCTGCAGAAATTATTGCAATTTGGGATGGTGGAATTGCAATCTATGGAGCGATTCTTGGTGGAATCCTCACACTATACTTTTTCTGTCGTGTCCGGCAAATTTCGATGTGGACAATGATGGATGTTATTTCACCAACGTTGATTATGGCTCAGGGAATTGGCCGCTGGGGAAACTTCATGAATCAAGAAGCATTCGGGACAATTACTAGCCGTGCAGCATTGATTAGTCAGCATCTACCAATGTGGATTGTTAACCAAATGAATATTGGAAATCACTATCGCGTGCCGACTTTTTTATATGAGTCGCTATGGGATTTAGGTGGCTTTGCCTTATTAATGCTATTGCGTCACCGTCACCACCTATTTAAGCGGGGTGAAGTTTTCTTGACCTATGTTATGTGGTATTCTGCAGGTCGTTTCTTCATTGAAGGGATGCGGACAGATAGTTTAATGCTCGGTAATACGCTGCGAGTGTCACAAATATTATCATTGATCTTTTTTGTTGGGGCACTAATTACCCTAATCGTCAGAAGGCAACGGACAAATCTTCCGTGGTATGTAAATCAATAAGTTTAATTTGTTAAAGGAGAATAATTATGGCTGAACAAATTGCAGTTTTAGGAGCAGGTTCGTGGGGAAGTACATTGGCAAATATGTTGGTTGAAAACGGTCATGACGTTAAGCTGTGGTCGCGCAATCAAGAACAGGTTGACCAATTAAATAATGAACACGTAAATCCTCATTACATGAAGAATCTTGTTTATTCAGACAAGCTAGTGGCAACTACTGACATGGCAGAAGCCGTTAAAGGGGCCCAAGTTGTTTTAATTGTTATTCCAACTAAGGGTCTTCGCCAGGTAGCGGGCCAACTCAATAAGATTCTGGAACAGAACAATCAACGGCCATTAATTGTTCATGCCACCAAGGGTTTGGAACAAAATACTTATAAGCGCCCTTCTGAAATGTTGATGGAAGAAATAAATGAAGAAAATCGGCGAGACATCGTTGTTCTGTCTGGTCCTAGTCATGCCGAAGATGTTGCAATTAAGGATATGACTGCTGTAACCGCTGCATGTGCTAACATCAATGATGCGGATAAAATTCAGAAGCTTTTCAGCAACAATTATTTCCGGGTTTACACGAACAATGACGTCATTGGTGCAGAATTCGGTGCTGCCCTGAAAAACATCATTGCAATTGGTGCAGGGGCACTTCAAGGGCTCGGTTACCATGACAATGCTCGTGCTGCATTAATTACTCGGGGACTTGCTGAAATTCGGCGACTTGGTGTAGCGTTTGGAGCCAATCCAATGACCTTTATTGGCCTTTCTGGTGTTGGTGACCTTGTCGTTACCGCAACCAGTAAGAATTCTCGAAACTGGCGTGCGGGTTATCAATTAGGCCAGGGAAGAAAGCTTGACGATGTAATTGAACATATGGGAATGGTAATTGAAGGGGTATATACTACCAAAGCAGCCCACGAACTAAGTCTCAAGCGTCAGGTTAAGATGCCAATTACCGATGCCCTATACCGGGTTCTGTATGAGGGCGAGGACATTAAAAACGCAATTTCCCAGCTGATGAGCCGAGATCTTACTTCAGAAATTGAATAAGTATGGTAAAATGCATACAGTAGAGATTGAGAATTAAAATAATCTCATGGAAAGGGTTTATTATTATGAAACGCGTACGTAAAGCAATTATTCCTGCTGCTGGTTTGGGGACTCGTTTTCTTCCAGCAACAAAAGCTTTAGCAAAGGAAATGCTACCAATCGTTGATAAGCCAACGATTCAATTTATTGTTGAGGAAGCTCGGAAGTCTGGGATTGAAGACATTGTTGTTGTTGATGGCAAGAACAAGCGCTCAATTGAAGATCACTTTGATTCTAACCCAGAACTTGAAGATAATTTACGGGCTAAGCACAAGAATGAAATGTTGAAGTTAGTTGAAGAAACAACTGACATTAACATTTACTTCATTCGTCAATCACACCCACGTGGTCTTGGGGATGCTGTCTTAACAGCTCGTGATTTTATTGGTGATGAACCATTTGTTGTAATGTTAGGTGATGATTTGAACAACATTAACAATGATGGTGAACCATTAACTAAGCAATTGATCGAAAGTTATGAACAAACTGGCGCATCAACCCTTGCTGTTATGCGGGTACCACATGAAGATACTGCTAAATATGGTGTTATTAATCCAAGCAAGGAAGTTACACCAGGCCTCTTTAACGTTACTAGCTTTGTTGAAAAGCCAGATCCAAAGAAGGCGCCAAGTGACCTAGCAATTATTGGTCGGTATGTCTTTACTCCAGAAATCTTTGATGTTTTAGCAAAGACTAAGCCTGGTAAGGGTGGCGAAATTCAATTAACTGATGCAATTGATACCCTTAACCAAACTCAACGGGTCTTCGCTCGTGAATACATGGGTGACCGTTATGATGTTGGTAACAAGTTCGGCTGGGTTAAGACTAATATCGAATATGGTCTGAAGCACCCACAAGTTAAGGACGAACTTCGTCAATACATCAAAGAACTCGGTACCAAATTCGAGGCTGAGGATAAGAAAAAGTAGAACGTGAACCGCGACGGATTAGCCACGGCTGCAGTAGAAAAGATGCTTAAATTCCGGTAATTGGATTTAAGCATCTTTTTTGCTTAAAGCACGCCTTACTACTTATAAAAAGTAAGTATAATGATAGACAATAACAGTGAAACAAGTTATTATGAATAATAATTAAATTGTGGATTAAGGAGGAGCTTTAAAATGGCTAACAAGGACCGTTATGACGTAGTAGTAATCGGTGCTGGTCCCGGTGGAATGACTGCAGCAATGTATGCTTCCCGGGCTAACTTATCCGTCTTAATGCTCGATCGGGGAATTTATGGCGGTAATTTGAATAATACGGCAACGATCGAAAACTACACTGGTTTTAAGAGTATTAAAGGACCAGAGCTTGCTCAACAGATGTACGATGGTTCGATTCAATTTGGTGCTGAATACGCCTATGGAACTGTGACTAACGTTGAAGTAAATGCTGATGGGACTAAAACGGTTTCCACTGATATGGATGAGCAATTTGTTGCTAAGGCAATTGTAATTGCAACGGGATCTGAGCAGCGTCACTTAGGAGTTCCTGGTGAAGAAGAATTTAGCGGTCGTGGTGTTTCATATTGTGCTATTTGTGATGGTGCATTCTTTAAGGATAAACCACTGATCGTTGTCGGCGGTGGTGATTCTGCTGTTGAAGAGGGAATGTACCTTGCTAATTTAGCATCCCAAGTAACAGTTTTAGTCCGTAGCGATAAACTTCGCGCACAACCAATGCTCCAGGACGAAGCAATGAAAAACGATAAGATGAAGTTTATCTTTAATACTAGTGTAACTGAGATTGTCGGTAATGACACAAAGGTTACCGGTGTCAAAACTCACAACAACCAAACTGGTGAAGATGGTACTATGGATGCAGACGGAATCTTTATTTATGTTGGTAACGTGCCGATGACAAAGCAGTTTGCTTCATTAGGCATTCTTGACGATGCAGGTTGGGTTAAGACTGATAACACAATGAAGACAGCTGTTCCGGGGATCTTTGCTGTTGGTGATGTTCGTGAAACACCATTACGGCAGATCGCAACAGCTGTTGGTGATGGTTCAATCGCTGGACAACAGGTCTACCAATATATTCAATCATTAGAAAAGTAAATAAGTTAATCACGGGGGGAAAACGTGACAGAAGCCGAGTAAGACTTATGTCACCCCTCTTTTTTATTTTCTTTTTAAAGCTAAAAGGGTATAGTTATGTTGAATAAAAGGAGGAGCACTAAAATGTCAGCACCAGTAATCGCAATGCAATGTAACTATGCGTATCTTGATAAATTATTTACTAGTTTGAAATCACTTCTTTACCATAATAACGGTTTGAAAATTTATATTTTGAATCCGGATATTCCTCAGGAGTGGTTTAAAAATGTTAATCAGCAATTAAGTTCAATTGGCGATAATGTAATTGACCTGAAAGTGGATCAGTCGGTTTTCACTGATAGCCAAATTTCATTTAGTAATCGTTTAAACACGATGACGTTTAATAAGTTACTGTTGCCGAAGCTTTTGCCAGGAGAAAAGGTGCTGTACATAGACAGTGATGTAATTATTAACCATTCAATAACGGCTTTACTTAATCTTGATTTCTCTGAACCACTAGCTGCGGTTAAGGATCTTAATTCTCCAGACAGTGAAATTAATGCTGGAGTGGTGTATTTTAATAATCCAGTAATTAATCAGCAACCGAAAATTGTTGATCAGTTATTGTCTGCTAGCAAACAACCTGGATTAAAGAATGCTGATCAATCAGTTTTGAGTAACTTCTTTTACCACCAGGCTAAATTTTTGTCCCGCACCTACAATTATGAAGTTGGGGTAGAAGGATATGCGGTCTATCATCACATTGACCGTATAATTAGTGAACTAGCACGAATCAGCGATCCGGCAATTATTCACTTTGATTCTGACGATAAGCCCTGGAATTTGCTTTCGACAGTTCGCTACCGTGAATTGTGGTGGTATTATAACGGGATGAGTATTCGGGATATTATTGATCACGTTACTTTAGGGACAAATAAGCCACGATGGTCAAAACTCCGTGGTCCACTATTTTGCTTAACGAATAGCCAGGACTTTAGTCATTTGACCGAACTGGTGACTACTTTATCAGATTACCAATTTGAAATTGCTGCGCGAACTACAATGGGGCCTAAGCTAGTGTCACTCTTAAAGTACCCTAATGTTCGTTTATACCAGGGAATTCTTCCACAGGTAATGGCAGATCGTCTTAATTGTGCTAAAGCTTATCTTGATGTTAATCAGGGGATGAAGGACACCAAAGTAATTAGAAAGTTTCTTGAAAGCGGGAAACCGGTTCTTGCATTTAATAATACGATGAGTATGGCCGGAAACGACCAGTACTTAGTCTTCGCGGATGATCAAGTAAAAAAGATGGCAGACTGGATTCGGACGATCGATTAGGTGGAGTAAAACAATGAAGTAAACGAACACAGCTGCCTGATAATGAGTTATACTGATAGCAGATTATGAGAAACAAAGGAGCAATTTTGATGAGCTGGAAAGATACTTACCAAGTCTGGAAAGACCGGACTGATCTTGAACCAAAATTAAAGAAAGAATTAGCTGCAATGCATGATGATAAGGAAATTGAAGATGCATTTTACGCACCAATGTCTTTCGGTACTGCCGGAATGCGGGGATTGATGGGTCCCGGAATTAACCGGATGAATGTTTATACCGTTCGTCAAGCAACTGAAGGTTTGGCAACGTTGATGGATTCCTTGGGGGATGAAATCAAGAAGCGTGGGGTTGCAATTAGCTATGATTCTCGTCATAATTCACGCCAGTTTGCTCACGATTCAGCACGAGTACTAGGTACTCACGGAATTAAAGTTTACATTTATGATAATTTACGGCCAACACCAGAATTGTCATTTGCTGTTCGTCATTTACATACTTATGCTGGGATTATGATTACGGCTAGTCACAATCCTAAAGAATACAATGGCTACAAAATTTATGGTGAAGATGGTGGTCAAATGCCACCAAAGGAATCTGACATGATGACTGGCTATATCCGGAAAATTACCGATATTTTTGACATCAAATTAGCTGATGAACAAGAATTATTGGACAACGGAACGGAAACAATTATTGGTGAAGATGTGGATGCTGCATACTTGGCCGATGCAAAGAGCGTTACCGTTAATCCGGATTTGGCAAAGGAATATGGTAAGGACATGAAGTTTGTCTTTACTCCATTATGCGGTACTGGCCGGATGCTTGGTGAACGGGCATTACGTCAAGCTGGCTTTACTAACTTCACCATCGAACCAACCGAAGCACAACCAAATGGTGATTTCCCTGGTTTGGAACACCCTAATCCAGAATTCCCAGAAGCATTTGTTCGTTCCATTAAGTTAGGTAAAGAAATTGATGCAGATGTTCTAATTGCTACTGATCCTGATGCGGATCGTCTTGGCTGTGCAGTTCGTCAACCAAATGGCGAATACCAATTGCTGACTGGTAACCAAATTGCCTCAATCATGTTGGCTTACATTCTTGAAGCCCGCAAACAAGCAGGTACCTTGCCAAAGAATGCTGCTGCTGTAAAATCAATTGTTTCAACTAACTTTGCTGCTAAGATTGCCGAAAGTTACGGTGTTGAAATGATTAATGTTTTAACCGGCTTTAAGTGGATTGCTGACCAAATTCACCAGTATGAAACGGGTAAGGCTGACCACACGTTCATGTTCGGCTTTGAAGAAAGTTACGGTTACCTCATTAAGCCATTTGTCCGTGATAAGGATGCTATTCAATCATTAACTTTACTGGCTGAAGTTGCCGCTTATTACAGAAGCCGGAAGATGACGTTGTATGATGGCCTTCAAGAATTGTTCAAGAAGTATGGTTACTTCCGTGAAAAGACAGTTGCTAACATGTACCCAGGCGTTGATGGCCCAGCTAAGATTCAAGGCCTGATGAAGAAGTTCCGTGAAGAAGCACCAACCGACTTCGCTGGACACAAGGTAATGGTAACTGAAGACTTCTCTAAGGGAACAAAGACAACTGCTGACGGCCAAGTTAGTGAACTTGGAATTCCTGAATCAAATGTTCTTCGTTACATTCTTGATGACGAGACCTGGATTGCTATCCGGCCATCAGGTACTGAACCAAAATTGAAGTTCTATATCGGTACTAGTGCACCATCCCTTGATGAAGCTAACTCTAAGCTAGCTGCTTTTGAAAAGGCATTGAAGGAGTTTGCCGAAGAATAGTTTTAGTGATATAGGAAATTAAATAGAAAAAGTCGCCCCAAATTTGGGACGGCTTTTTCTATTTATTTTGCGATTTGTTTTAAGAATGAGTCCTTTAGCAGGTAATGGTGACCAGCAGTAAGGTCATACTGAACTAGTTGATAGTCGTGAAAGAGTTTCTTTTGCTTTGGAGTAAGCTTAACGTGCTTTCCATGAGCATTAACAAAATCAGTTCCTCCTTGATGGGCTGAATTGTTTTTCGCGGTCCCGTTAGTTGGTAATGAGGTTGCTGGAATATCTTCAGCAACTTTCGTTAGCAGAGCGTAGTAGGGCGAAACTTTAACATCCATTTGTGCAAGTGCCATTGCAGCAAAATTGTTTGGTCCAACAAGCCGGTGCTGCCAAGTAAGCCGATTTTGGTTAGTTTTTCGTGCGGCTGCATTACTATAAATAAAGTAATCAGTTTCGTGGAGCTGAGTGCCATACTTTCCCATTGGCAAGCCATGATAAATTCCGGGGAGGTGATCACCGTACCAAACGACAGTGGTTGGCTGTTTAAGCTTATCCAGTTGATTAATCCACTTCTTTAATGCTTGATCAGTATAGTGAATTCCCTGAATGTAGGTTTCAATTTGTGCTTTTTGATCGGCCGTCTTAAAGCCCTTTCCGGAAACATGGTAATTATTTTTGGCGTAGTAGGTTGGTTCATATGGCATGTGGTTTTGCATTGTTGCTAATTGAACAAACTTACCGTGGGGTTGGCGCTTAAGGTTTAATGTTACTTCCTTATAGGCAGAATCATCACTAACACGGGGACTCCGTTGAATTTTTTGAGTATAGGTAATTTTGTCACCACCATCGAAGTGATAGAATTTATTAAAGACAAACTTTTTGTAAACCGTTTTTCTACTATAAAGGTTTGCGGAAAATGGGTGGATTCCAATACTGTAATTAAACAGATTGTTAATGGTAAAAGTTCGCTTTTGGTAAGGAACTAGCTGTGAATACGGTGTTGGTAATGTTGGTGAGAAGTTTGCAATCGAAAGACCAGTTAGGGCCTGGTATTCCATATTAGCTGTTCCGCCACCATACCCAGAGCTAAGCATTAATCCACTAGTTGAATGCTTTTTTAGCTGGTGAAGGTAGGCAATCGGGTTGCCACTGACTTTCATTCCTGGAACCCGGGATGGATCGGAATAACTTTCACTAAGGACAAACACCAGATTCTGTTTTCCAACACTATTATGGGTACGATTTTGATTGATTTTTGCTCCTAACTTAGAGTAGCGTTTAGCTAAATCTTTCATTGTAGCAGCCGAATATCCTTTAGGCTTGTTCATTACGTGGACATCAATATTATTAGCAAACTGGAGAAGAGTACCGTTCATTTTAGCGCCCCGTAATTGGGAGTAAAAGTATGGGGTGTCGTCGATGTTTTGCAACTGCTTATAGACGATCGAATTACTATGGTTTGCAAAGCTAAAGCTAAAAAGATAGGCACAGGAAAGAAACGCAATTGCAATCCGGACAATTGGGTTAAACCGGCATGACTTGCCAACATGCTTTTCTAGTTGCCAGCAAATCGCAATAATAATGATGGCGCCAATTAAAGTAAAAATAATTACCCACTTATTAACCATTCCCAGCATTTCACTAGGGGCGGTTAATGTTGAGATATCAGTAGGGATAATTGGCTCATTTCTAGCTGCAATTTTAAGGATCGAAGCGCCTAACCAGCTTAAGTAGAAAAGAATTGTTATCCCTGAGCTTACCCACCAACGGTTAGTAATCGCCATTAGGATCAAAGTAATTGCAAAAATAATAAGAACGTTTACCGTAATGATCTTTGGTCGTTCGGTTAGCATCCACTGAACCATTGTAAATTTACCACCCCAAAGGATCGCAAACGAACCGAGAGTGATCAGCCAGAGAATAAGGAAGGTTAAGAGGACTGGCCAGAAATTTTGGCAAATTTGTTTGAGGCGGTTAAAAAGGTTGCGGTAATTTAACTGCCAAGTTATTTTATTTCCCAGGAAATTAATGAGCGTTAAAATTCCAGCAAAAACGGCAGCAATTATAACACCAATTAGAAGTGAAAGTTGCCAGTTAACGTGTGGTAAGAGCAAGGGAGTAAAGATCATCGGTAATCCGAGCAAGTTAAGAAGCAGGATCCCGGTAATAGGTAAAAGGTGCTCTTTCGGGTTCTTATTTCTTTCCCGTAAAAACCATGCAGTCATTAGTAAACAAGTGAGGAGAAGAAATGGCTGGTATGGGTTAATCCCTAATAAATAATGAGTGTTGGGGGTAAGATCACTATGCGGACTATAATCAACATGGTTCATATTGAGCCAGGTAATTAGTGATGAAAACAGTAAGCTGATAATTGTTAATCCAGCATAGCGCCTGTTTGACCATTTTTTCAGCCAGCGTTGATCGCTTGCTAGCCAGTCACCAAGGGCAAATAGATAGCTGAACCAGATCAAGCTTGTTCCACGGTGAAAGCCAAATGCGTCATAACCGCTGATAAGGTTGATAAGAAAGAAGATAAATGAAAAGCTAATCAACCAGTGGCGACGCGTTATTGTTGACCAACGATGACACAGCTTTTGTAATGGGTGAGCAAAGAGATATAGCCCGCTGCAGACGAGCCAAGTGATAAATACCTGTTGAACAACGTAGAGCTCGGGAGACGGCTGGGCGGTTGTGGTTATCGGTTGGGTAGTAAATTTTGCCCAGGTGAAAGTAATGATTCCGATAATCCACAGGGTAAGGACAACTATCTGGCGATTAAATTGCCGTTGCTGTTGATTAGCACCAATAGCGATCGGTACCCATAGGACAACCGTGCTAACAAATGTTTTGAGAATCCACCAAAGAATAAAGGGCCAGGTAGCTTCTTGAAGGTGGGTAAGAAGCTGACTCGCGGTTCCTAAAAAGCAAATAATTGTTAAGACAACAAACAAAGTCCCCAATTGTTGCCCGCGCTTTTGCTTTAAACTACTAAACATCGATCTCCAACTTTCCTTTTATGAAATTTAAACATTACTATTATATGTACAAGCAAAGTCGTGATTCAATAGGTGAAGAAAATGATTAAGGTAAAGTTAATTTACGGATGTTAATTGTTTTATAGTAAGACAATTTAGAATTTCTATATTGATAGACGAATGCATGTTCTGATGATAAACTAAAAGAGATAATTATGGTCATTAAGACGGAAGGTAACGAAGAGCGAACTGTTACCTTCCATTTTCGAGTGCTGAGGAGGATTAATCGTGATATATCGTCAACCTCATAAAAATTTTGAATTAGTTTCGGACTATAAACCGACTGGTGATCAGCCAGAGGCAATTAAGGAATTAACCACTGGAATTGAAAAGGGAGAAAAGGCACAGATCCTGTTAGGGGCAACCGGAACGGGAAAAACTTTTACGATTTCAAATGTGATTGCGAAGGTTAATAAACCAACGTTAATTCTATCCCATAACAAAACACTGGCTGGGCAATTGTACAGTGAAATGAAAAAGTTCTTCCCGCATAATGCGGTTGAATATTTCGTTTCCTATTATGATTATTATCAACCAGAAGCATATGTTCCTTCTAGCGATACATACATTGAAAAGGACGCATCAATTAACGATGAGATTGATGAATTGCGCCATTCCGCAACTAGTTCATTAATGGAACGAGACGATGTTATTGTTGTGGCATCCGTTTCCAGTATTTTTGGTCTTGGTGATCCAAGCGAATACCATAACCATGTCGTTTCACTACGGGTTGGTCAAGAAATTGAACGGGATCGGTTACTCCGCGAGCTGGTTAATATTCAGTTTGAACGGAACGATATTGACTTTCAACGGGGGCGGTTTAGAGTTCACGGGGATGTTGTTGAAGTCTTCCCCGCATCACGTGAAGATAAGGCATTGCGGATTGAATTTTTTGGTGATGAGATTGACCGAATTCGTGAAGTTGATGCCCTTACTGGCGAAGTAATCGGTGATCGGGAACATATTTCAATCTTCCCGGCAACTCACTTCTTAACGAGTGAAGAGATTATGGATCGGGCCCTTCCACAGATCGAAAATGACATGAAAAAACAGGTCAAAAAGTTTACGGATGAAGGAAAACTCCTTGAGGCAGAACGGATTCAGCAACGGACAACTTATGATATCGAAATGCTTCGTGAAATGGGGTATTGTAACGGAATTGAAAATTACTCACGGTATATGGACGGACGAAAACCTGGAGAGCCGCCATATACCTTACTGGATTTCTTCCCCCAAGACTTCCTATTAGTAGTTGATGAATCACACCAAACGATGCCTCAAGTTCGGGGGATGTACAATGGTGATCGTGCACGGAAGCAGATGCTAATTGACTATGGCTTCCGCTTGCCAAGTGCGCTTGATAACCGACCATTAAAACTAGCAGAGTTTGAAAAACATGTTAACCAAGTCGTTTATATGTCGGCTACTCCTGGTCCATATGAAATGGCCCAAACAGATCACGTTGTTCAGCAAATTATTCGACCAACTGGCTTACTAGACCCAACGATTGAAGTTCGACCGGTAATGGGACAGATTGATGATTTGGTTGGTGAAATTAATAAGCGGATTGAGAAGCATGAACGGGTCTTTGTCACAACACTGACTAAGAAAATGTCAGAGGATCTTACTGATTACCTTAAAGATCTTGGACTGAAGGTTAAATATCTTCATAGCGACATCAAGACACTAGAACGAACACAAATTATTCGTGATCTTCGCTTAGGTAAATTCGATGTTCTTGTGGGAATTAACCTTCTTCGTGAAGGATTAGATGTTCCAGAAGTATCCTTAGTCGCAATTCTTGATGCGGATAAGGAAGGCTTTTTGCGGAATGAACGTTCCTTAATTCAGACGATTGGTCGGGCAGCGCGGAATGCAAATGGTTCCGTAATTATGTATGCTGACACGGTTACTGATTCAATGCAAAAGGCAATTGACGAAACGAAGCGACGACGGGAAATTCAGATAGCTTACAATAAAAAGCACGGGATCACTCCTAAGACCATCATTAAGCCAATTCAAGAAGCTATTTCTTCAACTACGAAGACTGAGGATAGCGGAAAAGAAGCCGACAGTACGGAATTTACTACTAAGGATTTTGCCAAGCTAAACCGTGATGATCAGACAAAGATGGTTGAAGAATTAACTGAACAAATGCGGACAGCAGCTAAGCGGTTAGACTTTGAACAAGCCGCAACGCTTCGTGATACGATAATGGAATTAAAGGCACAGATGACAGGAAAGAAAACTAAAAGAATGAAGCATAGTAAAAAATAAGGGGGAGTGAATTATTCGTGGCAAACGATAAGATTATTATTCATGGCGCACGTGCACATAACTTAAAGAATATTGACGTAAAAATCCCCAAGAATAAGCTAGTTGTAATTACCGGCCTATCCGGATCGGGAAAAAGTTCGCTAGCATTTGACACCTTATACGCAGAGGGACAACGTCGTTATGTGGAAAGCTTATCTGCATATGCCCGTCAGTTCTTAGGGCAAATGGATAAGCCGGATGTTGATTCAATTGATGGCCTCTCGCCCGCAATCTCGATTGACCAGAAGACTACATCCCATAACCCCCGTTCCACAGTAGGGACCGTTACGGAAATTAACGACTTCCTGCGGTTATTATGGGCGCGGGTAGGAATACCAATTTGTCCTAATGATCATATCCCGATTAGCAGTCAATCACCTGACCAGATGGTTGACCGGGTACTAGAACTCCCTGAACGAACTCGGCTTCAGATCCTTTCCCCGGTTGTTCGTGATAAGCGCGGGACACAAAAGAAAGTCTTTGAAAAGATCAAGAAGGAAGGGTTTGTGCGGGTTCAAGTAGATGGTGAAACCTATGAATTGGATGAGGTTCCGGAGCTTGATAAGAATAAGAAACATACGGTTAACGTTGTCATTGACCGGATTATTATCAAGGATGGGATTCGTTCTCGTTTATTTGATTCATTCGAAGCTGCTCTGAGATTAAGCGATGGTTACGCAATTGCAGACGTGATTGGTGGAGACCCAATTCCGTTTTCTGAAAAGTATGCTTGCCCAATTTGTGGATTTACTGTAGGCGAGCTTGAACCGCGACTATTCTCTTTTAACGCTCCAATTGGCGCTTGTCCTGAATGTGAGGGCTTGGGTTCAAAACTAGAAGTTGACGTGGATCTAGTAGTCCCTGACCGAACTAAAACACTTCGGGAAGGAGCAATGATTCCGTGGAACCCGATTTCTTCACAATACTATCCACAGTTACTGGAACAATTCTGTGAAGCTGCCGGAATTAATATGGATACGCCATTTAATAAACTTTCCCAAAAGCAACAACAGCAGGTTCTGTATGGTAACGGCGATCAGACATTCCATTTCCATTACGAGAATGACTTTGGTGGAGTTCGGGATGTTGATGTGCCATTTGAGGGAGTTATTAATAATATTAAGCGTCGGTATAAGGAAACCAATTCTGACTTTACTCGAGAGCAAATGCGAAAGTATATGACAGAACTGCCTTGTCCGGCTTGTCATGGCTACCGGCTTAACCAACGGGCGTTAGCAGTTAAAATTAACGGTCAAAATATTGGTGAAGTTTCCGAATTGCCAATTAGTAAGGCCATTACGTTCTTTGAAGGGGTTCAATTCTCCGAACAGCAAGAAAAGATCGCCCGGCCAATTTTGAAAGAGATTTTAGATCGACTGACTTTTATGAAAAATGTTGGTGTTGAATACCTGACATTGAGCCGCTCTGCACGAACACTCTCTGGGGGAGAAGCTCAACGAATCTGTTTGGCAACCCAAATTGGTTCAAATCTTTCTGGGGTAATGTATGTCCTTGATGAACCTTCAATTGGATTACACCAGCGGGATAACGATCGGTTAATTTCTTCCCTTAAGGCAATGCGCGATCTTGGTAATACCTTGATTGTGGTTGAACACGATGAAGAAACCATGCGGGCTGCAGACTATATTGTTGATATTGGTCCGGGAGCAGGAGCTAATGGTGGAAGGGTAATGGCCGCTGGAACGCCAAAACAAATCATGCGTTCCAGAAAATCACTAACGGGTCAGTATCTTTCTGGTAAAAAGATGATTGAGGTGCCTAAAGAGCGTCGAGAAGGTAATGGGAAACACATTATTCTTAAAGGGGCTGCTGAGAACAACTTAAAAAACATTAATGTTGATTTTCCCCTTGGTAAGTTTATCTGTGTAACTGGTGTTTCCGGTTCTGGAAAATCCACCTTAGTCAACGTAATTTTGAAGCGGATTCTGGCGCAGAAATTGAATAATAATTCGGCTAAGCCTGGTAAGTATAAATCAATTAGTGGAATTAAAAATATCGAGAAAGTAATTAATATCGATCAGTCACCAATTGGACGGACACCACGGAGTAATCCTGCTACATACACTGGTGTCTTTGATGATATTCGTGAACTTTTTGCGCAAACAAACCAGGCCAAGATGCGTGGCTATAATAAAGGACGCTTTAGTTTTAATGTGAAGGGTGGCCGTTGTGAAGCCTGCCATGGTGATGGAATTATTAAGATCGAGATGAACTTCTTGCCAGATGTTTACGTTCCGTGTGAGGTTTGTCACGGAACACGTTATAATTCGGAAACGCTTGAAGTTGAGTATAAGGGAAAGAATATTTCACAAGTTCTTAACATGACCGTTTCTGAAGCATTGAAGTTCTTTAGCGCAATTCCGAAAATTAAGCGAAAGTTGCAGACAATTGAAGATGTTGGTTTAGGTTACGTAACTTTAGGTCAACCAGCTACCACACTCTCAGGTGGTGAAGCCCAGAGAATGAAACTTGCTGCTGAACTCCACCATCAATCACGAGGTAAAAGCTTTTATATTCTTGATGAGCCTACTACTGGGCTACACATGGATGATATTAAACGCTTGTTGGCGGTTTTACAGCGACTAGTTGATGCTGGGAATACCGTTTTGGTGATTGAGCATGATCTTGATGTTGTCAAATCAGCTGACTGGCTAATTGATCTTGGCCCTGAAGGGGGAGAAGCAGGTGGTTATATAGTTGCTACCGGGATTCCTGAAGAGGTGGCAAAGGTTAAGGAAAGCTACACCGGCCAATATCTGAAGAAAATGTTAAAACGGGATCAGGAGCTTGAGGAGAAAAAACAACATTAGGTTTTCTGATTAATCTTGAAAATACACAAACAGGAGGCTTCAGAGTTCGACATTGGCGAGCTTTGAAGCTCTTTTGCACCTTTTAAGTATTAACTAGTATTTTCTGAAAAACGACAAGACTTGCCTTAGTTCTAGTTATTAAAAGACACGCCCGGATTGTTGTGATACAATAATTAGGTATAAGTGTAGAAAAGAGGGAGAGAACATGGTGGAAAAGATGCGAGTGGTAATTATCACCGGAATGAGTGGTGCTGGGAAAACCGTTGCTGTTCATAGCCTTGAAGACTTAGGTTACTTCGTGTTCGATAATATGCTGCCTAACTTGGCGGAAAAATTTGTCGATGTGATGGAGAAAGCAAGTCAGTTTAATAAGGTGGCTATGGTGATGGATTCTCGTTCCCAGGGATTTTATGATCAAGTACTGCCAAGTATTCAACAATTGAAAAAGCGTGAAGATCTTGAGGTTAGTTTACTTTTTCTCGATGCTGCCGATGATAAATTGATTTCTCGTTATAAAGAAACGCGTCGTTCACACCCGCTGTCACCTCATGGTCGGTTATTAGACGGAGTGACGGCTGAGCGAAAATTGCTGAATAACCTCAAGAGTGAGGCGGATATTCGGATTGACACTACTTCCTTGACGCCACGGAACCTCAAATTAAGGCTCAATAAGATCTTTGGTCATGGCGAGGGGAGCAATTTCTATATTGAAGTAATGTCGTTCGGCTTCAAGTATGGATTGCCGTTAGATGCTGATATTGTACTTGACGTTCGTTTTCTCCCTAATCCCTTTTACGTTCCAGAGCTTAAACATTTGACAGGTAATGATGTTGCTGTTCAGAAATACGTGATGAAAAGCCCATTAGCAAAGGAATTTTATGCCCATTTAAAGTCATTGTTAGAAACGGCAATGCCAGGCTATATTCATGAAGGAAAAAGTAGCCTAACAATTGCAATTGGCTGTACTGGCGGGCAGCACCGTTCCGTTACCATTGCGAATAGGGTTGCAGCTGATTTAAAAGCTGATGGTTATCAAGTTAATATTCACCATCGGGACGTTGATAAGGCAAAATAAAAAAGTAGAGGAAGGATTATATGTTTCATAAGCCAAAGATCGTTGTGATCGGGGGCGGGACTGGCCTGCCAGTTGTCCTTCGCGGGTTACGCGATCAAAATGCTGATATTACAGCGGTAGTTACCGTTGCTGATGATGGTGGTTCGTCGGGGATTCTTCGAGATTATATTAATGTGGTACCGCCTGGTGATATTCGAAATGTTCTGGTTGCTCTCTCTGAATTACCAAAGTTACAGAAAGAGATCTTCCAGTACCGGTTTAAAACAACTGACCAATTTTTGGCGGGTCATGCCATTGGTAACCTTATTATTTCCGCTCTTTCGGAAATGCAGGGTGATATTTTTGATGCAGTCCAGGAGCTTTCAGAGATGATGAAGATTCGGGGACACGTTTTTCCCGTTTCTGATGAACCATTAACGTTAAATGCCGAATTTATGGATGGTTCGACTCTTAGTGGTGAGTCAGAAATCACTAAAGCCCATAAGCAGATTAAACGTGTCTGGGTAACGCCATCAAATGATGATGACGGTCACAAAGCCAAAGCAGTTCCTGAGGTTATTAAAGCAATTGAAAATGCAGATCAAATTGTTTTGGGACCCGGTAGTCTGTTTACAAGTATTCTGCCTAATTTGATGATTCGTGATGTTGCTCAGGCCGTATGCAGGAGTAAGGCAGAAGTAGTCTATATTTGTAACATTATGACGCAAAAGGGAGAAACCGATCACTTTACTGATGCTGATCATGTTCGGGTACTTAACCGTCACCTTGGGAAAGACTTTATTGATACCGTATTGGTTAATATTCAGCCAGTTCCCGATAACTATATTGACTTTAAGGAATGGAACGAAATTTTCCAGCCTGTGGGACATGATTTTCAGGGACTCCGGAAGCAGGGATGCCGAGTTATTAGTTCCAACTTCTTACAGTTAAAGGATAATGGAGCATTTCATGACCGTGATAAGGTTGTTAATGAGTTAATGAATCGCCTCCATGAAGTTCATGATTAGGAGGTGACTAGCATTGTCCTATGCTAGCGAAGTAAAAAAGGAGCTAACAGCAATTAAGGTTCACCGTGATAATGCTAAGGCTGAGCTAATGGCCTTAATTAGGATGAATGGCTCAATCGGAATCAGTAATCACCACCTAGTATTGAATATTCAAACTGAAAATCCTGCCATTGCCCGGCGGATATATTCATTGCTGAAAGATTTTTATCACGTCGAAAGTGAAATTGTTGTCCGGCGGAAGATGAAACTAAAGAAAAATAACCAGTATATTGTTCGTTTACGTTATTCTGCAGAACGTGTTCTGGATGATTTACAGATCTTACAAGGGATGCAGATCAAGGAACAGGTTCCTGTTGAATTGCTAAAGGACGAATGGATGGTTCGCTCATATTTGCGTGGTGCCTTTTTGGCCGGTGGTTCTGTAAACAACCCTGAAACTTCTCGTTACCATTTGGAAATCTATTCCCTCTATGAAGAGCATAATGAGATGATTGCCCGGATGATGAATAAGTTTGGCTTAAATGCTCAAACAACTGCTCGACGAAGCGGATATATTGTTTACCTTAAGGAAGCTGAGAAAATTGCTAACTTCATGTCGCTAATCGGTGCAACTAATTCGATGCTGCAATTTGAAAATATTCGGATTGTCCGTGATATGCGTAATTCAGTTAACCGTCTCGTTAACTGTGAGAATGCGAATATGAACAAGATTGCTAATGCTTCAACTAAGCAAATCGAAAATATTAAGCTCATTGAAGCAAGTGTCGGCTTAGAAAGTTTGCCGGATAAGTTACGCGAGATTGCTGAAACGCGGCTTGCTCACCAGGAAGTCAGTTTGAAAGAACTAGGAGAACTAGTTCCCGGTGGTCCAATTTCAAAGTCTGGCGTTAATCATCGCTTGCGAAAGCTGAATGCGTATGCAGATGAACTCCGCAATCGAGCACTGGCTAAATAAGTAAGTTTAAACAAAAATAAGCTGAAGGAAATTTTCCTTCAGCTTATTTTTTGATCATTGATTACTTCAGCTTAGAATTGTTTTCCATAATTCCGTCAAGCAAACCATAATCAACAGCTTCTTGAGCAGTTAAGTAGTGATCACGTTCGGTATCACGGTTAATCTTTTCGATTGGCTGTCCTGAATTCTTGGCCAGAATTTCATTAATCATCTTCCGTGTCTTCAAAATTTCAGTAGCAGCAATTTCAATCTCGGTTTGTTGACCTTGAGCACCACCAGATGGTTGGTGAATCAAAACTTGTGAGTGTGGTAAACCAAAACGCTTACCCTTAGCACCTGAAGATACTAAGACGCTGGCCATAGAAGCAGCCATCCCGATAACAATAGTTTGAACATCAGATTTGATGAAGTTCATGGTATCGTAAATTGCCATTCCAGATGTAACCACACCACCTGGAGAATTAATGTAAAGGTAAATGTCTTTTGTTGAATCTTGCGCATCTAGGAAAAGAAGTTGCGCAACGATTGAATTAGCCATATCGTCTTCAATTGGGCCAGATAACATAATGATCCGATCCTTTAGAAGCCGTGAATAAATATCATAAGCACGTTCACCACGAGATGATTGCTCAATGACAGTAGGAACTAAATTCATAGTTGATTAGCCTCCCTTATTTTTAGCACTTGTTAGCATCAATTGCTAACTTATGTGAATACTATACTCGTTTGGTCAAAAAAGGTCAAATAATTTGTCATGAAAAATAAAAATGAGGCCGGGAGTTTAACGGCCTCATTATTTTGTTATGGTCAATTCGTGGTGTTTATACGGCTAGGCATCATTAATGATAGGGGGAGAGGAAATAATGAGCCGCATAGTTGGTATTAGTTTAGTGGAGATCCTTAGCAATCAAACTGAGTTCAGTAGCAGCTGATTCCTTATCAAGACTTGTCCAGTCAGTGTTGTTAAATTTAACAAATGCTTTGAATGTATCTTTAGTCATAATAAATTACCTCGTTTTCATATAATAGGCGTTTTAATTAGCCCTTGTTTGTTTACGACTATATAGTATCTCATATTGGTATACTTTGCAAGTCCTTTTGCCTATTAATTTTGTTAAAGATATTATTAAATTGGTCTAGTTTAATTTGAGAAAAATTTTTTCTTCAAGTAAATGCTGCTATAATAATCCTTACGAGAGATAGCCTTTTATGAAGGGTTGCTTTTTAAATCCATGCCCGGTATAATTGGAACGTTAATTAATTTACGTTTAATATATAAGGAGGCATTTGCTATGCGTAAAGCACACCCATACGGCGTTCAAGGTCGTCGGCCAATTGCTCCTAAGTACAAGCGAGCATTAAAGGAAAAGAAGATTGAAGCTATTCGTAAGTGGGCTAAGGAAAAGCCAGCTGAAGAAAAGTAATTTTAATATTATAAATGGTTGACTGAATTTGATTTAGTCAGCCTTTTTATTATTTAATAAGAGAAAAAGGAGCGGCTTCCAACATGGTGCCGGTCCTTTTTTGGCTTTATTTATCATAGAACTAAATTGTGAATTGATTGAGGAAATTGTAAATCACCCCTTTTAAGAACCTATTTGGATTTCTACGATTAGATTCAGTAAGGCCGGAAACTACTGATAAATAGAAAGAGGCGGGGCTGTGACATAAGTCCCTAATAATAAGCGGAGTTAGATGAAATCTTCGGATT
>ERZ773028.88-NODE-88-length-82161-cov-5.535625_pt1 | contig 82161 bp, 74 predicted proteins | sample MGYA00511123_ERZ773028 | MGnify/ENA primary metagenome ERZ773028 (study PRJEB29015, sample SAMEA2738134) | human oral metagenome | biome: human oral; feature: human-associated habitat; material: saliva | place: China | collected 2206 ... | reverse complement strand
CATTATTCGAGTGCACTTTGCACTCGAAGGTTCGAGGTCTCGCCTGCCCTACTTTGCACTCGAAGGTTCGAGGTCTGAAAACTTGTCAGAAGGGCTGCTTCTCCATATAATTAGGAACAAGCAAATGGCCAGGAGGTTTGTCTATGAGCTATGCAGATCGCGTCTTTGTCGACATGTGCGAGGAGATTATCAATCGGGGAACCGGGAGTCAGGGGATGGAAGTCCGCCCCCGCTGGGAGGATGGTACGCCCGCGCATACCATCAAGCGCTTTGGAGTGGTGAACCGCTATGATTTATCGAGAGAATTTCCGGCTATCACCCTGCGCCGCACGGCGATCAAGTCCTGTGTCAATGAGATGCTCTGGATCTGGCAGAAGAAGTCCAACAACATCAGGGACCTGAAATCTTCGGTCTGGGATGAGTGGGCGGATGAAGAGGGCTCAATCGGCAAGGCCTACGGATATCAGATCGGCAAAAAATACCTGCATCACACAGATGCCGATGGAAGTCCGGTCTATATGGATCAGATCGACGCCGTACTCTATGACTTAAGACACAATCCCTTCTCCCGCCGGATTATGGTCAATATGTATAATTTTGACGATCTGCATGAGATGCATCTCTATCCCTGCGCCTACTCTATGACCTTTAATGTGACGAAAAATCCCAAGAGCGGGAGGATGGTTTTAAATGCCATCTTGAACCAACGGTCACAGGACGTCCTTGCGGCCAATAACTGGAATGTCTGCCAGTACGCGGTCCTGCTCCATATGTTGGCCCAGGTCTGTCATATGGAGGCGGGAGAACTGGTACATGTCATTGCCGACGCGCATATCTATGACCGGCATATTCCCCTGGTTCAGGAATTGATTTCCAGAGAGCAGTTTCCGGCGCCGAAGTTCTGGCTCAACCCGGAAATTCATGATTTCTATCAGTTTACAGAAGAAGACATCCGTCTGGATGATTATCAGTACGGGCCGCAGATAAAGAACATTCCGATCGCTGTCTGACGAAATCAGTGTTAAAGGATTCCTCTGTGTTAAAGGATGGATCGGCGCCGATGGATAAATCCCTGTTGGAGAAAGGGATTCTCGCGACGCGAATCTGGCCCGGGAGGCCATGGATAGAGAGCATTTTGACAGAACAGGTATCCGGGCGTTGAGAATAGAGGTGTGCGTATGAAAATGATTGTCGCCGTCGATCGAAACTGGGGGATCGGTAAGAATGGAAAGCTATTGATCTCAATCCCGGAGGATATGAAGTTCTTTCGCAGGACGACGCTGCATCAGGTTGTTGTCATGGGAAGAAAGACCCTGGATTCCTTTCCCCACGGCATGCCCCTGAAGGACCGGGTCAATATCGTTTTGACCAGAGACGCGCGTTTTAACAGGGAGGGGGTCATCGTTGTCCACTCCATTGAGGAATTGCAGTCTGTTCTGAAGGATTATGACGGCCGGGAAGTCTACGTCATCGGAGGAGAGAGCGTCTACCGCCAGCTGGAACCCTTCTGCGACCTGGCCTATGTCACAAAAATAGACTATTCCTACGACGCGGACGCGCATTTTCCCAATCTCGATCAGATGGAGGAATGGGAGTGCGCGGATGCTTCTGAGGAGCAGACATACTATGACACGGAGTACTATTTCACCAGCTATCGCCGCAGAGCCTGAGGGAAAGGAATACAGATCCATCCGCCGGTATAGTTACGACAGATTCACGCGGGACGAGGCCGATGGAATCACCACATACCGATAATCCCCTGTGGTCATAATTTTGATTGTTTCACGCGGAATAAGGCCAGCGGGATGATACGTCGGCGTAAGGGCCTGTCACAGGCCGGATGATAAAGAAAGCGCAGCGGAGCCTGACAAGATAAGAGATACAAGGAGATCCTGCACCATGGATATCACGGGAAGAAAACTATTTGTCAAAGCCATGGAACACGAGGGCGTGGATACCATTTTCGCCTATCCGGGCGGAATGATCACAGATATTCTGGATGAGCTGTATAAGTCCGGCAATATTCGACTGGTTCTGCCCCGCCATGAGCAGGCGCTTGTTCATGAGGCGGAGGGCTATGCCAGGGCAAGGGGGAGAGTCGGTGTCTGTCTGGTGACTTCCGGGCCCGGAGCGACTAACGCGATCACAGGGATTGCCGATGCCCACTATGACTCCATTCCCCTTGTGGTCATTACCGGCCAGGTAGCTCAGAGCCTGATCGGCAATGACGCCTTTCAGGAAGTCGATATTGTCGGTATGACCCGGTCTGTCGTCAAATGGGGCGTTACTGTCCATGACAGAAGGCAGTTGGGTAAGATCCTGAAAATGGCCTTTCAAATCGCGGCTTCCGGCAAGCCGGGACCTGTCCTGATCGACATTCCAAAGGATATCCAGCAGGCCTATGGCCCGGATGAGTATCCGGACGCGGTGGATATCCGCGGATATAAGATCAATGACACGGTTCACATCGGACAGCTCAAGAAGGCCTTCAAGCTCCTTGAAAGGGCCAAACGGCCGGTGATTCTCGCGGGCGGAGGCGTTCATATTGCCGGAGCCGGTGATAAGCTTCGGGCATTTGCGGAGAAGATGCGGGTGCCGGTCGTCTCAACGGTCATGGGCAAGGGAACCCTTCCCGCGGGCCACGAGCTCTATGTGGGCGACGCCGGTATGCATGGCAGCTTTGCCTCCAACACAGCCCTCTACAATTGCGACGTCCTCTTTTCTATCGGGACCCGGTTTAACGACCGGATCACAGGCAATCTGAAGGAATTCGTTCCCAGTGCCAAAATTGTGCATATCGATATTGACACGGCGTCCATCTCCAGAAATGTAGTCGTCGATGTCCCTGTGGTTTCAGACGCGAGTCTGGCCTTAGACCACCTTTTGGAGTGGGCCAAGCCCCTGGCCACGGATTCCTGGTTAGAGCAGATCAGGTCCTGGGATCAGGAACATCCCTTACAGATTGTCAGACGGGAGGGGAAAATGTCTCCCCAGACCATCATGGAGTCTATCAACAGGGAATTTACGGAGGGGATTTTTGTCGCGGACGTGGGCCAGCATCAGATGTGGGCCTATTCCTACATTGCGTTAAATGAGAAGAAGCGCATGTTTACCTCCGGGGGATTGGGGACCATGGGCTTCGGCTTTCCGGCGGCGATCGGCGCCAGGATTGCCTGCCCTGATCAGAATGTCATCTGTCTGACCGGGGACGGGGGCTTTCAGATGAATATGCAGGAGATGGCGACGGCGGTTTTAGAGGACGCCCCTGTGATCGTGTGCATTTTTAACAACGGCTATCTCGGCATGGTCCGCCAGCAGCAGGAGTACATTTACGGCAAGAGATACGCAATTGTCAACTTAAATCACAGGGTACACGCGGACGAAACCCTTGCCGATCCTGACGGGGGCCCTTATGAGCCGGATTTTGTCAGGTGGGCAAAGGCCTATGGCGTGGAGGCGATCCGGGTGACCAAAGAGGAAGAGATCCTTCCCGCCTTAAAAAAGGCAAGGCAGACGCAGGAGGATGGGAAGCCGATGGTCATTGAATTTGTGATCGCCAGAGAGTACAACGCCCTGCCCATGGTCAAGGGGGGGCGCCCCATGACCGACATGATCCTAAAGTGAGGAGACAAGATGACAAGAGATATGAAGATGCGCTGGATTGCCCTCCTGGTCGAGAACCAGGTCGGGGTCCTGGCCAAGGTGTCGGGACTTCTGGCGGGCAAGTCCTATAACATGCAGAGTCTGACGGTCGGAACGACAGAGCACGAGGATGTGTCCCGCATGACCATCTCCGTGTTGGCTGACGATGTGACTTTTGAGCAGATCAAGAAGCAGTTTAACAGCATGGTTGAGGTCATTAAGGTCATGGATCTGACCCATGTGCCCCTTCACATGAAGGAAATCATGTATGTGACCCTGATCAAACTCAGCCCTCAGGATATGCAGTCGGCCTTTCAGATCGCCCGCGTCTTCAAGGTGGATATCAACGATATTGGTGAAGATTCGCTGATTTTGGAATGCCTGTTGACCGAGAAGAGCAACAATGAGCTGATCGCCCTTTTAAAGAGCAAGTTTCGCGGCAGACTGCATGTGGTCAGGGGCGGAGCGGTGGCCTGTGAGAGCATTTCCCATTCACATAGGGTATAATGTCTGATAATCGGATCAGATGACAGGAGAGGGATTATGATTTACAGCAATTGGAAAACAAGAACGCTGGCAATGCTTCTGGCAGTCGGACTTGCGGTTAGCTCAGCTCCCCTTGTCAGGATACAGGTTCATGCCGAGAATTCTCTGGAAGACCTGAAGCAGGAGAAGAAAAAGGCCCAGGACAAGGTAAATGACGCCAGGTCTCAGGCAAATCAGGCGGCCGAAACCAAGCAGGGGCTGGAGGGACAGCTGTCCTCGCTGGCAGAAAAGATGCATTCGACGCAGCAGACGATCGATGATAACAATCAGAAGATCAGCAATCTGCAGGAGGAACTGGGACAGGCGCAGGCTCAGAAATCTGAGCGGCTTGCAGCCATGAAGCTGCGGATCCGCTATATGTATGAGCTGGGAGATACCAACGAGCTGATCAGTATCCTCTTTAGTTCCGAGAATTTCGCGGATTTTCTGGCCAAATTCAATTACACAGCCCAGCTGACCAAATATGAGCAGAGGATGATTGGGGAACTGGAGAACCTTCAGAGGGAGATCGATACCAAGTCGGCGGATCTCTCAGGGCAGCAGGACGCTCTGCAGGAGAATCAGACCAGGCTCTCCGGTCAGCGTGACGAATTAAACGGACTGCTTGCCAATGCGTCCGATGACCTCAAGGCCAAGTACGCAGACCTGTCCGGGGCACAGAAGGAATTGGAGGACGCCAACAAGGCGGTTTCCGATATGCAGGAGGCCCTTCTGGCAGAGCAGAAGAGAAACGAGGCGAGAAAACTGGCTGAGGCCGAGCGGATTGCGCGTCAGGCAGAGGCCGATGCCGCTAGGGAAGGCCAAAAGCAGGAGAAGGGCCAGACCGGAGGAAAAAAGAATACGGATTCCGGGTCGGGCAGCGGCGAAACTTCAGATCAGGGAGGTTCTTCCGGCAAAACCGATTGGAAGACAACGCATGCCCAGGGACAGGCGGGAACGGAATACTGGGTAAAAGCGATGGGCTATTCGCAGCAGGACTTAGATGAGCTGACCAATATTATTTTCTGTGAAGCCGGGGGAGAGGGCTATCAGGTTCAGCTGGGCGTCGGCTCAGTGGTTCTCAACCGCGTTCGCAGCAGCTACTTCCCCAATTCCATCCACAGTGTTATTTTCGCTTCCGGGCAGTTTGAACCGACCTGGATCCGGATGAAGGGGAGGTGGAACGACCAGGTTATGTTCCAGTATTTTTACGATCGGAGAGATTTGCTCTTGAGAACGTCGAGAGCGTACCAGACCTGTCGGCAGGCGGCCCTGGATGTCTTGAACGGGAAGAGAAACACCAATCTCTGCTTCTTCTGGGCGGTGTCAAATTCAAAACCGGCCGGATCTGTCATCATGGGAAAGACGGTCTTCTTTGGCCGTATTGTCCAGAACTCCTGAAGGGGATGTACTTTTGTGAAGTTTCTGATACAAATGTGTTTTTAAGAAGAAGTGTTTTGACAGGCCAGTCGTCTTCCAATTATTTTTGGGAGACAGCTGACCTGTCACAATTTATGCCAGAGGAATTGCCCCTTGTTTGGGTATTTTTCTTGTGTTATCCTCAAACAGTAAGCGAGGGTCTTCTATTTTTTTTAACCCTTCTTGTTAAAAAAATAACAAGGCGGACATTGGACCTCACGAAATCCAAATGCTTTCCGGAGAATGCTCTCGCAGACTGGAAACCCATGCAGGTAAGGAGAAAACTATGGCAAAGAAAGTTGTATTAGCAGGTGCTTGTCGTACAGCGATCGGCAAGATGGGGGGGGCTTTTGCCAAGACCTCGGCAGTGGATCTGGGAGCCATCGTCATCAAAGAGGCTTTAAAGAGAGCTGGCGTTGATCCCAAAATGGTTGACGAAGTGAAGATGGGATGCGTTATTCAGGCCGGCCTGGGACAGAATGTGGCCCGTCAGGCTTCCATCAAGGCAGGTATCCCCGTGGAGGTTCCCGCTCTGACAATGAACGTTGTATGCGGTTCCGGTCTCAAGTGCGTTGTTGAGGCTGCCAACATGATCAAGGCAGGTGAGGCTGATATTGTTGTTGCCGGAGGTATGGAGAATATGTCTATGGCCCCCTATGCCCTGCCCAATGCCCGCTTCGGCTATCGCATGAATAATGGAACTCTGGTGGACACGATGGTCAATGACGCTCTGACCGACGCCTTCAACCATTATCACATGATGATTACCGCTGAGAATGTCGCTGAGCAGTGGGGCCTGACCCGCGAGGAGCTGGACGCCTTTGCGGCCGAGTCCCAGCAGAAGGCTGAGAAGGCTATGGCCAACGGCGCATTCAAGGATGAGATCGTTCCTGTGACTCTCCATGACCGCAAGAAGGGCGATTATGTGATCGATACCGATGAAGGACCCCGTCCCGGCACAACCGCAGAGAGTCTGTCTAAGCTTCGCTGCTGCTCCGGCAAGGAAGGTGGTCTTGTGACGGCAGGAAATGCCTCCGGCATCAACGACGGTGCTGCGGCAATCGTGGTTATGAGTGAGGACAAGGCCAGGGAGCTCGGCGTCAAGAACATCCTGGCAGAGTATATCGGCGGCGCCATGGGCGGCGTTGATCCGACCATCATGGGTGTCGGACCTGTCGCAGCAGTTAAGAATGTCATGAAGAGAACCGGCATGACGGTTGACCAGATGGATATGATCGAGGCCAATGAGGCCTTTGCCGCCCAGTCGGTTGCGGTTGCAAGGGATCTTGGATTTGACATGTCCAAGGTGAACCCCAACGGCGGTGCGATTGCCCTTGGCCATCCCGTAGGGGCTTCCGGCGCCAGAATTCTGGTCACCCTGCTCCATGAGATGAATCATGACGCCAATGCCAAGACCGGACTGGCAACCCTTTGCATCGGCGGAGGCATGGGCTGCGCCGCCATCGTCAAGAAGTACGAGGCCTGAACTGAATTTCTGCCGGGAGGGCAGAGGCGATGAGTCCTTTCGGCTCCTTGTTTTTTGACCAGTAAAAAAGATAACTTGTGGCTGTGAAAATGAAAGACACAGATGATATGCCGCGGATGTATTTGAATTCAGCTATGGCATAGAGTGCGATTCGTCTTTGCATTTCGCAGTCACTGATGTTTCAGATTGAGATTTATCTCAGGAGGATGACAAATGAAAATAGGCGTTATTGGTGCTGGCACCATGGGAAGTGGTATTGCGCAGGCATTTGCACAGACCGATGGATTCGAAGTGTATCTGACGGATATCAATAATGAATTCGCCGCCAATGGCAAGGCGAAGATTGAGAAGGGCCTGTCTAAGAGAGTCGCCAAGGGCAAGATGGACCAGGCGGCGGCAGACGCAATCCTGGCTAAGATCACGACCGGCACCAAGGATATCTGCACGGACGCGGATCTGATCATTGAGGCTGCCATTGAGAACATGGAGATCAAGCGCCAGACCTTTAAGGAGCTGCAGAAGATTGTCCCCGCTTCCTGTAAGTTTGCCACCAACACTTCTTCTCTGTCCATTACCGAGATCGGACAGGGTTTGGACCGTCCTGTTATCGGGATGCATTTCTTCAATCCGGCTCCTGTTATGAAGCTGATCGAGGTGATTCAGGGAGGCAATACGCCGGATGAGCTTCGCGACTTCACTGTTGATGTAGCCAAGAGGATCGGCAAGACTCCGGTTCAGGTCAATGAGGCTCCGGGCTTCGTTGTTAACCGTATCTTAATTCCCATGATCAATGAGGCGGTCAGCATTTATGCGGACGGAGTCGCTTCTGTTGAGGATATTGATACCGCCATGCAGCTGGGCGCCAACCATCCCATGGGTCCTTTGGCTCTGGGCGATCTGATCGGTCTGGATGTCTGCCTGGCAATCATGGATGTTCTCTACAATGAAACCCATGACTCCAAGTACCGGGCACATGTCCTGCTCCGCAAGATGGTACGCGCCGGCAAGCTGGGAAGAAAGACCGGAATCGGTTTCTACGATTACAGCAAGTAAGATAAAGGATGAAGGAGATTATCCATGGATTTCACTTTAGATAAGAAACATGAGATGGCCCGCGAGCTCTTTAAGAACTTCGCCGAGAACGAGGTAAAGCCTCTGGCCAAGGATGTGGACGAAGAGGAGCGTTTCCCCCGTGAGACCATTGAGAAGATGGCCAAGGCCGGCTTTCTTGGAATCGCTGTTCCCAGAGAGTACGGCGGACAGGGCTGCGATCCCCTGACCTATGTCATGGCAATTGAGGAATTGGCCAAGGTCTGCGGCACCACCGCTGTTGCCCTGTCTGCTCATTCCTCCCTCTGCTGCGACCCCATCTTAAACTACGGGACCGAGGAGCAGAAGCAGAAGTTTCTGGTTCCCCTGGCTAAGGGGGAGAAGCTGGGCGCTTTCGCTTTGACCGAGCCCGGCGCAGGTACGGATGCCCAGGGAGCCCAGACCAAGGCGGTTGAAGTTGAGGACGGCTGGGTCTTAAACGGCTCCAAGTGCTTCATCACCAATGGTAAGGAAGCTGATATTTACATCATCATCGCTGTTACCGACATGGTTGAGGATAAGCGCGGCCGCTCCAAGAAGCTCTTCTCCGCATTCATTGTAGAGAAGGGAACACCTGGCTTCACCTTCGGCACCAAGGAGAAGAAGATGGGAATCCGCGGCTCCGCCACCTACGAGCTGATCTTCCAGGACTGCAAGATTCCCAAGGAGAACCTGCTGGGCAGACGCGGCAAGGGCTTCCAGGAGGCGATGCACACCTTAGACGGCGGCCGTATTGGTATCGCTGCCCAGGCACTGGGCTTAGGTGAGGGAGCGATTGACCGCACTGTTGCCTTCGTTATGGAGAGAAAACAGTTTGGACGTTCCATCGGCGTTTTTCAGAATACCCAGTTCCAGCTGGCTGATATGAAGACCCGCATGGACGCGGCCAAGTATCTGGTATATCGCGCTGCCTGCGCTAAGGCTGAAAAGCCAAGATTTTCTGAGGAGGCCGCCGAGGCTAAGCTCTTCGCCGCTGAGGCTGCCATGGAGGTCACCACCAAGGCGGTTCAGCTGCACGGCGGTTACGGTTACACCAGAGAGTACGAGGTCGAGCGCATGATGCGTGACGCCAAGATCACCGAGATCTATGAGGGTACATCTGAGGTGCAGAGAATGGTTATTTCTGCCGGTATGCTCAGATAAGCGGAACATTTGCAGAATTGAGATAGGAGTGTAGATACATGAAAATCGTTGTATGTATTAAGCAGGTTCCGGATACCAAGGGCGGCGTCGTATTTAATCCCGATGGAACCTTGAACAGAGCGGCCATGATGACCATTATGAACCCGGATGACAAGGCTGGCCTGGAGGCTGCCCTTCGCCTGAAGGATCAGTTCGGCGCTGAGGTTACCGTGCTGACCATGGGCCTTCCCAAGGCGGCGGACGCTCTTCGCGAGGCCCTGGCCATGGGCGCCGACAAGGCTGTCTTAGTGACGGATCGCTGTCTGGGCGGCGCTGATACCTGGGCGACTTCTTCCACCCTGGCGGCTGCCCTTCGCAATCTGGACTATGATATCATCTTCGCCGGTCGTCAGGCCATCGATGGAGATACCGCCCAGGTTGGCCCTCAGATTGCCGAGCACCTTGGCCTTCCCGTGATCAGCTATGCTGAGGAGGTTAAGGTTGAGGGTGATGCTGTTGTCGTTAAGCGCCAGTATGAGGATCGTTACCATATGGTTAAGGCTAAGATGCCTGTTCTCATCACCGCTCTCTCAGAACTCAATGAGCCCCGTTATATGACCCCTGCCGGGATCTGGGATGCTGTTGACGCTGAGATCACCACTTGGGGCAGGGCTGACCTGAAGGAGCTGGATGATTCCAACATAGGTCTGGCAGGTTCTCCCACCAAGATCGCCCGCGCCTCCGACAAGGTTCGCAAGGGCGCCGGCGAGAAGGTTGAGCTGGATCCCAGCGCTTCCGTTGACTATGTCATGGATAAGCTGGTAACAAAGCACATTATCTAAGCAAAGAAAGTGGTGAAATAAATGGGTAAGACAGCTAACATTGAGGCCTACAAGGGCGTATATATCTACGCTCAGCAGGTCGACAACAAGATTTCAAATATTTCTCTGGAGCTTCTGGGCGAGGCCAGGAAGCTGGCGGCAGATTTGAACGAGGAAGTCACCGCAGTTTTGCTTGGATCTCATGTGGGAGATCTGACGGATAAACTGGGCGAGTACGGGGCTGACAAGGTAATTCTTGTCGATGATCCCAAGCTTGAGACCTATCGCACAGAGCCATACGCGCAGGCCCTCGCGGCAGTGATTAAAGAATTTAAGCCGGAGATCTTCCTGGTTGGAGCGACTGCCATTGGCCGTGACCTTGGTCCTACCGTTTCCGCTCGTGTTGCGACCGGTTTGACCGCGGACTGTACTTCTCTTGAGATTGGTGATTTCCCCATCAATCCCCCCGCAAACGGTGAGCAGAAGCACAATCAGCTTCTTATGACCCGTCCCGCCTTCGGCGGCAATACGATTGCTACCATCGCCTGTCCGGACAACCGTCCGCAGATGGCAACCGTTCGTCCCGGCGTTATGCAGAAGATCGCTCCTGAGGCCGGGCGCAGGGCGGAGGTCATTCCTTTCGACGCGCATATTGAGGAGAACGACCGCTTCGTTGAGATTCTTGACATCGTAAAGAGCGCCGCGCAGACGGTCGATATCCAGCAGGCCAAGATCCTTGTGTCCGGTGGCCGCGGCGTCGGCTCTCCCGAGAACTTCAAGATTCTTGAGGATCTGGCAAAGGCCCTGGGCGGAGAGGTTTCCTGCTCCCGCGCCGTTGTTGATTCCGGTTGGCAGCCCCATGACCTGCAGGTAGGCCAGACCGGTAAGACCGTTCGCCCCAATCTCTACTTCGCCATCGGTATCTCCGGAGCCATCCAGCACGTAGCCGGTATGGAGGAGTCGGATGTGATCATCGCCATCAATAAGGATCCGGACGCTCCCATCTTCGATGTGGCAAGCTACGGAATCGTCGGCGACTATCAGAAGATTGTTCCCGCGTTAACCGAGGCGATCAAGGCGGAAAAGGCCAAGAAGGCAGACTAAGTGAGTAGTCAGCACGAACGGGCATCTTGACCGTCAGGTCAAGATGACCGTCGATAAGCCAATTTAGCCCGATGCGAGGGCCGCATCTTGACCTTCAGGTCAAGATGACCGTCAATAAGCCGATTTAGCCCGATGCGAGGGCCGCATCTTGACCTTCAGGTCAAGATGATGGGTAATAATCCAATTTGAGAAGTCCTCCGTTTCGGGGGACTTCTTTTGTTATAATGAGTTTCATGCAGACAATTACCGCTGAAAAACTAAGGGAGAAGCTGAGGAGATTAGTTGAGGTCGATGCCCTGGAAGCCGTGCGGGATCCGGGGCGGATCAACCGCTACTATATTCCCTACATGATGAGTGATGGGGTCGAGGACTACCTGATTCTTGACATGGATCCGGCGCGATATACCGGAGAAGATGCCGATCGACTGAAGGAGGACCTGCTGGTCTGGTCGGACATATGTCCTGCCGATTCTCTCGGAGGATGTCAGAAAACGCAAGGGGCAGATGGGGGGGCAGGAACTGACCTGGAGGCTGCCATCGCGCAGGCCCGGGAGTCCTGCAGCTACTACCAATACCATCGGATGGGCCACTACTGGGTCAGTGGCCAAGAGCACCTGCGCCGTCTGGTCTATCAGCTGGGGATCATTCATGAGAAAATGACCTATCTGGGCAGAGAGGCCATCAATGAGAGGGAGGCCGGACTGGTCGAATTGGCGGAGTTTGGGCCGCTCAGGCATTTCTCGCCCGTCCATGAAAACCCGGTCAAGTGGCATGTCAGCTCTTTGGGCGGAATCAGGGCAATGCAAAAGCTGGCGGCGGACTCCAGAGATGAGCGCCTCGGATGGCTCCTGTCTTCCTTTGAAAAGCTGCCGAGCAAAGAACTCAGGGAATATCTGATCGCTTATCTGGCCTCGGATCGGGGCTTTGCCTTCTGTCAGGAGTTACAGAGTCAGATTGAACTGGCTTCCAGGCCCTACGCGAGCAGACATTTTTCCAACCGGATTGAGACCTGGGCCCAGAAGGAGCGCAGGCGCATCGACATTTCTCTGAGAGAAGAGGGGCTGGTCGGCCGATTTCCTCACTATAAGAGTAAGGACGGCGAGCGCCGTATTGTCATCACAGAGGAAATGCCTTTTGCCATGGGACTTTTAGACGATAAGGATATGGCCTATCGCTTCTATCAGCAGGAAACCATACTCGAAGAGGGACATTTGAAGACGAAGCTGAGGAAGCTGGCGGAGAAGCGCTGATCAGAAGGGTATTGGATCGACAGGAAGCGAAAGCAGAGTACAAGAGAGAAGCGAATCATGAACATCATGGAAGTTGATACCGTCCGCCTGGACGAGAAAAAGAAGGCAGTTGTTATTATTGACCAGACCAGGCTGCCGGGGCGAATTGAATTCCTGGAGCTGAAAAATGCAGAAGAGATCTGGAGGGCGATCTACCTCCTGCAGGTGCGAGGGGCACCGGCCATCGGAGTTTGCGCCGCTCTGGGACTCTATGTTCTCGCGGAGCAGATCAAAGAGGAGGATTATGAGGCCTTCTGGGCCAGGCTAAAGAAGGTATCCGATTATCTCAATTCCTCCAGACCGACGGCCGTGAACCTGTCCTGGGCCCTTGAGAGGATGGAGCGATGTCTGGAGATCTATCACTTTAATGGGGGAGAGGATGATCGGGCAGGATGGCTTTTTTGCCTGCATGAGGAAGCGCTCAAGATCTACGCGGAGGATGTCGCGGTCTGCCGCAGACTGGGCGAATACGGGATGAGCCTGATCCGGGACGGGGACGGAATTCTGACCCACTGCAACGCAGGGAAGCTGGCGGCGGTTCGCTATGGGACAGCCACTGCGCCCATCTATGTGGGCATGGAGGCGGGGAATCACTATCGGGTCTTCTGTGATGAGACCCGTCCCCTCCTGCAGGGGGCACGTCTGACAGCTTTCGAGCTGCAGGCGGCAGGCGTGGATACGACCCTGATCTGCGATAACATGTCGGCCTCTGTCATGAAAAGAGGCTGGGTAGACGCTGTTTTTGTGGGCTGTGATCGCGTCGCGGCCAATGGCGATACAGCCAACAAGATCGGAACTTCTGTTCTCGCGGCTGTAGCCAGGCAATACAAAATCCCTGTGTACGTTGTGGCGCCGACTTCTACGATTGATATGCGAACGGCAAGCGGCGATGACATTGTCATAGAGGAGAGGAAGCCGGAGGAGGTCACTGAGATGTGGTATTCCGAGCGCATGGCGCCCGAGGGAATCAAGGTCTATAATCCGGCATTTGATGTGACAGACCACAGCCTGATCGCAGGCATCGTCACAGAGTATGGAATCGCGAGGGCTCCTTACGCGGAGAGCTTCAGGGATATTTTTGCCGAAAAAGAGGCCTGCGGAGGAGATCCCCTCGTACAGAATTAGAAACAGTTGGACATGCAACAATTTTGTGGGAGAGATGTTGTATGATGTTACTATCTATTAAGTGAGCGGAAAGGAGATAGCGATGGCAGACATGCAAGAGCCTCATTTTGATACGGAACGTTTTACCAGGAATAAGAAGGAGCCCCAGAAGCCCGATTTTCATGTGGACGCCAACCCCAATTCCCATATTAAGCATGTGATCGGCGTTATCTCAGGCAAGGGCGGCGTCGGCAAATCATTTGTCACCGCTTCTTTCGCCTGTCAGATGAACCTGGCCGGGTACAAGGTGGGGATTTTGGACGCGGATATCACAGGACCCTCGATCCCCAAGATGTATGGAGTCCATGGGCCCGCTTACGCGGATGATAATGGAACGATTCCCGTCAGGGCGGAGGATTCCACCAAGATCATGTCCGTTAACCTGCTCTTAGACCAGGAGGAGACGCCTGTGGTCTGGCGCGGTCCCGTCATCGCGGGTACGGTCAAGGAGTTCTGGTCCGGGGTCAACTGGGGCGATATTGATTATCTGTTCGTGGATATGCCTCCGGGAACGGGAGATGTTCCCCTGACGGTCTTTCAGTCCCTGCCTGTCGACGGCGTTGTGATTGTCACTTCGCCCCAGGAGCTGGTGCAGATGATTGTCAAAAAGGCCTATAACATGGCCAATATGATGGAGATTCCTGTGCTTGGTCTGGTAGAGAACTACTCCTATCTGGAATGCCCTGACTGCGGCAGGCATATCAGTCTCTTTGGTCCGTCCCATGTCGACGAGGTGGCAGAGGAGCTGCATATTCCCGTTCTGGGCAAGCTCCCTCTTGATCCGGACTATGCGGAGGCAGTGGACCAGGGGAGAGTCTTTGCCATACAGAATCACTTCCTGGACAAGGGCGTAGAACTGCTGAAGGCATTGGATGAGTGAGCACTTTCTGTCGTGTGGAAACGGGCTTTGCCACCTGCACGAAAAAGATCTCTGAATGTGAAAAGCTCGCTGAATACGAAAAATCACGGAATACGGAAAATCAAGGAAGAATTACTGAAGAGTCGAGAGAAATATGAGACAAGAGCGAAAGAGCGAGAAGATCATGGGGAAAAGGCCCTTGCGGGGGCTTTTTCTCTTCCTGGGACTCCTTTGCGTCGGCCTGGGAGCGATTGGCATTGCCCTGCCTATTTTACCGACGACGCCATTTCTCCTCCTGGCAGCTTTCTTTTTCGCCAGGAGTTCAGATCGACTCAATGCCTGGTTCCAATCCAGTCGCCTCTACCAGAGCCATCTAGCGAGTCTTAAGAGGGGAGAGGGTATGACGAGGGCGGCCAAATGCCATATCATCTTAAGCGTTACCCTCATCATGGGAATTGCGGAATTCTTTATGATTCGAGCTTACCTGATCAAAGGATCCAAGGGAGCCTTGATCGGAGCCTCTGTTATGGGCCTGGTCTGGGTCGCTCACCTGATTGCCTTTGGACTGGTGATCCGAACCTGCCCGGCAGATCAGGATGAAGAGAAAAGAGCAAACGAGAGTATCATACAGGAGGATTGATAAAAGATGATGCCCAAGAAGCGCCTCTTGGCCCTGGTGCCCGAGGCCAGAAGATACATGATACAAAAGGTGATCTGTCACTGGTTGAGTCTGGTCGCCGGAATTGTCCTCTGGTTTGCCCTGGGAAGGCAGCTGCAGCTGATTCGGGAGAAGGGGACAGGAAACGGCCTCTCATCGATTGAGCCGACTCTGCTTGTGATTGCCCTCTTTTGCATCCTTCTGCGCTTTGTTTTCAACGGATGGATCGCGGACCGGGGACAGAGGGCGGCCTCCTGCGTCAAGGTTAAGCTGAGATCAGATATCTACGCCAAAATACGACGTCTGGGACCATCCTATATGGATGTCTTTCCGACCGCGGAACTGGTGCAGTTGGCGGGAGAGGGAGTCGAGCAGCTGGAGTCCTATTTCGGCAACTACATTCCCCAGTTCTTTTTTGCCATGCTGGCCCCTCTGACCCTGCTTCTTGTCTTTTTGCCCCTGTCACCCCTGACCGGTCTGGTTCTCTTTCTCTGTGTTCCCCTGATCCCTCTGGCGATCGCCAAGGTGCAGCGCTTTGCCAAGAAGCTCCTGTCCAGCTACTGGGATGCTTACGCGGAACTTGGCGACAGTTTCCTGGAAAATCTGCAGGGCCTGACAACGCTCAAGGTCTACGGGGCAGATGCCAGGAGGCATGAGCAGATGAACGCGGAGTCAGAGCGCTTTCGCAAGGTGACCATGAAGGTGCTGACCATGCAGCTCAATTCCGTCACCATAATGGATTTCGTGGCCTACGGGGGCAGCGCGATCGGCTGCATTCTGACGGCCCTGGCTTACCGGGCCGGCCGGGTCAACTTCGGCCAGGCGATTGCCATGGTCATGCTGTCCGCCGAGTTCTTTTTGGCCATGCGGGCTCTTGGCAGCTACTTTCACACAGCCATGAACGGAATCGCCGCTTCTGAGCGCATTTTCCGTCTTTTGGATTTGCCGGAAAAGGAGGATGGAAGCGAGCTGGCGGGAGAGGGCATCTCTATCAGGCATCTGACCTTCTCCTATGACGGGCAGAAAGAAACCCTGTCCGATATCAGTCTTGAGATTCCCAAGGGGAGCCTGGTCTCTTTGGTCGGCGCGTCCGGCTGCGGCAAGTCGACTCTGGCGGCGCTTTTATCCGGAATTCGCGATGGCTACGAGGGAGATATCCGCTTTGGGCAGACGGATCTTCGGCGGGCCAGCCGAGAGAGTCTGCGTGCTCTTGTGACGGTCGTGCCCTCCGCGGCCTATCTCTTTGCGGGCAGTGTGCGCGAGAGCCTGCGCGAGGGAAAGGCAGATGCCTCGGAGGCCGAGATGACTGCCGCTCTGCGCCGGGTCGCTCTCTGGGACTTTATTGAGAGCCAGGGAGGCCTGGACTTTCAGCTCAGAGAGCGGGGAGAGAACCTCTCCGGAGGACAGAGGCAGAGGCTGGCTTTGGCCAGGGCCCTGCTCAAGGACAGCCCCGTCTATATCTTTGACGAGGCGACCAGCAACATCGATGCCGAGAGCGAGGAGGCGATCATGCAGGCCATTTACGGCATGCACGGCAGCCACACGGTGCTTTTGATCTCTCATCGCCTGGCCAATGTGGTGGGTTCTGATATCATCGCTTATCTGGAGTCGGGCCATCTGAGGGAACTGGGCAGTCACGCGCGGCTGATGGAAGCTGACGCCGGCTATGCCGCGCTCTTCAGAGCGCAGGAGAGCCTGGAGACCTTCGGGCAAAAGACAAGGAGACAGAGAGAGGAGGCCAGAGCATGAGAAGAAGCGGGATCAAAATCATGGCGGGCCTGATTCGCCTTCTGTCCCCCCTGGCCCATGTCATGCTGGCCTGTATCAGCCTTGGCGTTTTGGGCTATCTCTGCGCGATCTTTATCACGGTATTGGCGGCGCATCTTTTGCTGGTGCTGACCGGCGAGAGTCCCTGGAAAATTTCCTTCGGGGCGACGATCGTCCTTATGCTTGTGATTGCCCTGGCCAGGGCCGTCCTTCGCTATGGGGAGCAGACCTGCGGCCATTACATCGCCTTTAAGCTATTGGCTGTGATTCGGGACAAGGTCTTTGCCGCCCTGCGCAAGCTGGCGCCGGCCAAGCTGGAGGGGAGAGGACGAGGGGATCTGATCGCTCTGATCACCGGAGATATTGAATTGCTTGAGGTTTTCTATGCCCACACCATTGCCCCCGTCTGCATCGCCTTTCTTGTGAGTCTGATCATGAGCCTGCTGATCGGGGGCTTCCACCCCCTGCTTGGTCTTCTGGCCCTTGCGGCCTATCTGAGCCTGGGGCTCTTCCTTCCGCTTGCCAGCAGCCGTATGGGCCGGTCAGGAGGCATGGACCTGCGCAGCAAGCTGGGGAGCCTCAATAATGTCTTTCTTGAGAGCCTGCGGGGGATTCGTGATGTCCTGCAGTTTGGAATGGGAGAGAAGAAGGAGGCGGAGATTCGACAGAAGACCCTGGAACTCAATGACCTGCAGATGCAGATTGCCCATCATGCCGGCGCGGTCTCCGCCTGGTCCGCAGGACTTGTCATGCTCTGGCCCATTCTGATGATTCTGGCAGCTGTCTGCCTGCGGCTCGACTTTGCCTCCACTGTCATGGCGACAGTAATGCTGGCGGCTTCCTTTGGGCCGGTTCTAGCCCTGGCCAATCTGTCTGCAGCAATGGATTCCACTCTGGCCTCCGGCGAGCGGGTCCTGTCCCTTCTGGAGGAAGAGCCTGTGACCCCGGATGTGACAAAGGGGGCTCGGCCGGACTTCTCTGGCGCCTCTGTCCGGCATTTGACCTTTGCCTATGGCGAGGAGGAAATCCTGCATGATCTGTCCGCGGACTTTGCGCCCGGCGAGATCGTCGCGGTCACCGGGCGAAGCGGGAGCGGCAAGTCAACCCTGCTCAAGCTGATCATGCGCTTCTGGCAGGCGCCGAAGGGGACGGTCAGAGTCTCGGGACTTGATATCGGAGAGATTGAAACCGATCATTTGAGGAAACTGGAGTCATACATGGTCCAGGACACGGACCTCTTTGCGACAAGTGTGCGGGAGAATATCCGCATCGGACGGGTAGACGCCAGCGACGCGGAGGTTGAGGAGGCGGCCAAAAAGGCCAGCATCCACGACTTTATCATGACCCTGCCCAGGGGTTATGAGAGCAAAATCGAGGAGCTCGGCGACAATCTCTCCGGCGGCCAGAGGCAGCGCATCGGTCTGGCGAGGGCATTTCTTCACGGGGCTCCCCTCTTACTCTTGGATGAGCCGACCAGCAACCTGGACAGCCTCAACGAGGGGGCGATTCTCAAGGCCTTAGAGGAGGAAGTCAAGGCCAGTGGCCGGACCCTTGTTCTGGTATCGCATCGAAAGTCGACCCTGGCTATCGCGGATCGGTCATATTCCATTGAGAGCGGGCGACTGAGCTGAGCGCAGACCCGGGTTCAAACAGGGCGACGGGACATTGAGATTCGGATTCGAATATCCCGGTGAGATTCGGATTTCAATGTCCTGATTCGGCGATGCGGGACCCACACAGGGAAATGATACGCGGGCCTTTTGCATGAAAGCGAAAGAGAGGGAAATGAGCGGAGATAAGAGTCAGAAAATCGCCGAAAAAAAAGATCGGGAGAAAAAGGTCATCGGACAGATGATCGCGATCTACTGCCATAAGAAGCACGGGAGGAGAGAGGGGCTTTGCCCGGACTGCCAGCAGCTTTTTGATTACGCCCAGGCGCGAAGCCGGCGCTGCCCCTTTATGGAGACCAAGACCTTTTGCTCTGCCTGTGAGGTTCACTGCTATGAGCCGAAGATGCGGGACAGAATCAGGGAGATAATGCGCTATTCCGGTCCCCGGATGCTGCTGTATCATCCCCTGCTTTTGCTGAAGCATATGCTTACAGATCGGATCCATGCCTTTAGTAAGCGTGCTGAGAAGAAGCAGTCGGGCAGATAAGAAAAGCCCTGTCGACGCTGCTTTTCTTGTCGACAGGGCTTTTTTGGGCTGCGCTCGGGGCGCATATTTTGGTCATAGAAGAGGAGAGGAGCTTAGCATTTCTCAGGCTCAGGATAGTCGATGCCGAAGGTCTCAACAGTGACCCTCTTCATCTTCTGCTCCGAGAGCGGCTTGTCATTCCAGTCGCGGTCTGCGTTGGCGATGGCGTCGATGACATCGAGTCCCTCTATCACCTGGCCGAAAGCGGCATAGTCACCGTCCAGATGGGGAGAGGTCTCATGCATGATGAAGAACTGGCTCCCCGCGGAGTCAGGGACCATGGTGCGGGCCATGGAGAGAACGCCCTTGCTGTGCTTTAAGTCGTTGGCGAAACCGTTGTGGGAGAATTCGCCGGGGATGCAGTAGCCGGGGCCGCCGGTACCGGTGCCCTGGGGGTCGCCTCCCTGGATCATGAAGCCCGGGATGACACGGTGGAAGATGACGCCGTCGTAGTAACCCTTTTGGATCAGGCTGATGAAGTTGTTGACCGTGTTGGGAGCGATCTGGGGATAGAGCTCCGCCTTCATGATGGAGCCGTCCTCCATCTCGATCGTGACAATCGGATTCTGTGCCATTGTAAATTCCTCCTTTATCAATCTCAGGGATACAGCAGTGCGAATATCATCCTTTCAGAGAAGATGTCATCTTTGATAAGGATAACAAAAATCCTCCTGAATGCGAAGCGGAACAGGGACATATTTTTGTATCGGGCAGAGACATATTCTTGTATCGGTCGCAGGGAAACTTATTTTTGCGCCGGCTTAGAGGGACCCTGGCTGACCTTCTGGGAGGCGGGAGTAGACAGCATGCCGGGCTCCTCATCCTCATCAGAATCCGGGAGGGACTCCTCGTCGACTTCTTTGGCGATCTGTTCGGGCAGGCGAATGAGAATCTTGGTAATCCGGTTCTTTCTGACCTTCTCCACCTTAAGGATGGCGCCATTGCTGTCCACATAGGTTTCCCCCTGATTGGGGAAGTGGTCGAATTCACCGGTCAGATAGCCGCCGATGGTGTCGTAGTCCTCGGACTCATAGCCCAGGGGAATGATGGACATGAGGTCTTCCAGATTCATGGAACCGACGACAAGGTATTCCTGCTCATTGAGCTGGACAATATCGTCCTCCTCATTGGAGTCATACTCGTCTCGAATCTCGCCGACCAATTCCTCCAGGAGATCTTCCAGGCTGATAATTCCGGCAAACGCGCCGTATTCGTCCATGACGATGGCCATGGCGATCGAGTTCTGCCGCATCTCCTCGAAAAGCTCTCTGGTATTCTTGAGCTCAAAGGTGAAGTAGGCGCTGCGCAGATAGTCCCGCAGGGAGAAATGCGCCTTGTCCTTGACCAGGAGCAGGTCTTTCATATTGATGATGCCGACGATGGAATTACTGTTCTCATCGTAGACCGGCAGGCGGGTGAACATGCAGCCGGCAAAGACGGAAATGAGCTTATCGTAGGACCAGTTGACATTGGCGACGGTCACGTCGATTCGCGGAATCATGACCTCGCGGACATTGGAGTCTGTGAAGTCGAAGAGATTGTGGATGTAATTGCGCTCCTCGTGCTCGATGACGCCCGCTTCCTGGCTGACGTCGACGATGGTTCTAAGCTCCTCCTCTGTCAGATTCTCTCTGCGCCGATGCGGATCCGTCCCCATCAGGCGGATCATGGCGTTTGCCATGAGATTGACGATGTAGATCAGCGGTGTCAGGATCCACATCAGGCGCCAGATGTGAGGGGCAAAGCGAAGGGAGAGAGAGAGACTGTTAATCGAGGCCATGCTCTTGGGAGCAATCTCTCCAAAGATGAGAATGAGGAGGGTCAAAACGCCTGTCGCGATTCCGGCCCCCATATCTCCGAGAAGGCGGATGGCAATGATGGTGGCCAGAGAGGAGGCGGACAGATTGGCGACATTATTGCCGATGAGAATGGCAGAGAGCATCTTGCTCTGACGGTCTGTAACCCTGAGGACCGTTTCAGCCCGGCGGTTGCCGTTATCGGCCAGCGTTCTGACCTTGATCCGGCTGACGGTGGTCAGAGCCGTCTCCGCGGAGGAGAAGAAGGCGGAAGCCAGCAAAAGAACCGGCAGAATGATGATTTGAATGATTAAATCCTTAGGCATGATTTTGAGAAACTTTCTTTGCCGTCGAGAGTCGGCAAGGGACTTATTTTAAGCCGTTGAGTTTAAAGCCGTCGAGAGTTGGCGGGGGACTTGTTCAAATTGCGGACGAGTGGAGGTATTCTTCCTGGTTCGGGGTCAGGACATCGATGGAAAGCCCCAAAGAAGCGAGCTTGCGGCGGGCGATCTTTTGGTCCACTTCCCGGGGAACAGGAATCAGCTTGTCCGTCAGGCTGTCCTTGTGTTGTACGAGATAGAGGGCGGACATAGCCTGTACGGCAAATGACATGTCCATGATCTCCGCCGGATGTCCGTCTCCGCAGGCCAGGTTGACCAGACGGCCCTCGCCCAGGACATAGATGAAGCTTCCGGGACGGACTTCATAGCCGATGATATTCTTCCGCTGGTCAATGGATGAGAGAGAGGCAGCCCGCAGACCTGCCATATCAATCTCGACATCAAAGTGGCCGGCATTGCAGAGGATGGCTCCGTTCTTCATCTTTTTCATATGCTCCAGGTTGATGACATGGGAGCAGCCGGTAACTGTGATGAAGAAGTCGCCTGTGAGAGCGGCCTGATTCATGGGCATGACCTCAAAGCCGTCCATGTGGGCCTCAATCGCTTTAATGGGATCAATCTCGGTGACGATGACCTTGGCGCCCAGGGCCTTGGCGCGCATGGCGACGCCCTTGCCGCACCAGCCGTAGCCGGCGACCACAGCGTTTTTGCCTGCCACAATCAGGTTGGTCGTGCGGTTGATCCCATCCCAGACGGACTGGCCGGTTCCATAGCGATTGTCAAAGAGATGTTTGCAGTCGGCGTCATTGACCATGACCATGGGAAAGGCAAGCTGATGGGCAGCGGCCATGGCGCGCAGGCGGATGATGCCGGTTGTGGTTTCCTCGCAGCCGCCGATGACGTAGGGGAGTTCCTCTCGCATGGAGCTGTGGAGCATGCCGACCAGATCACCGCCATCATCAATGATAATATTGCAGTGGTGGGACAGAACCTGCCGCAGGTGTCTGGAGTACTCCTCCTGACTGGAATTGTACCAGGCATAGACATTGAGGCCGGATTGGGCCAGGGCCGCGGCGACATCATCCTGTGTGGAGAGGGGGTTGGACCCGGTCACATACATCTGTGCGCCGCCTGCGGCAAGCACTTTGCACAGATAGGCCGTCTTTGCCTCCAGGTGGACGGAGAGGGCGATGCGGATGCCGGCGAAGGGCTGTTCTCTTTGAAAATCTTCCTCCAGACCTCTGAGGAGGGGGCAGTTCTTTTTGACCCAGTCAATTTTGTGGGCTCCGTCTGCTGCCAGGCTGATATCTCTGATTTCACAGTCCATATATTCTTCTCCTTACAGCCCGCCGTGATCTAAGACAGGCAAATGCTTGCGGAAATACAGGGCCCTCTGCCCGAAAGTGGGATTCCGGCAGGCGGCCAAGTGGTAGAAGTTATTATAGCCCAGGCGGTGCTATTGTGCCATATAAGCGTTTCTGGTATTTGCCCTTCCTTGCTCTGCAGGAGCGTCTTGGCATTTGTCTTTCCTTGCGTCGCAGGAGCGTTCTGGCATTTACGCTTCCTTTGCGCCGCAGAGCTATCCTCTCGTTTTCGCGAGGGGAACTTTTTGCTATAATGAATAAAATTTCCAGGAGAGGTTTAACAAGATGCAGAAGAAGAAAATGAGGATCCTGTCAGCAGCGCTTTTACTCGCCGTTTTTATGGTGGTAACAGCCTGTTCCTCCAACCGGTCTCAGGAGGCAAAGGAGGATCGGACAGAGGGAATCCGCGCTATGGCGCAGGGTTCTTACGGGAAGGCGCAGGATCTCTTCGAGCGGGCTCTTGAGAAAAGCTCTGATCCTAAGACTTCATCCGGACTGGACAACTACTACTATAAGGCGATCGCCCAGTTCAATTCGGGCGATGAGGACGGGGCCATAGCCACTTACAGTGAGCTGATCAAGGCGGATGCTAAGAATGCGGACGCCCATTTTCTGCGGGGAAATGTCTATCTGTCGAAGCAGGACGCAGGATCCGCGGAGACTGATTTTGGCCAGGCCCTTCAGATAGACCCGAGTGATCTCTCGCGCAGGATCTGTATCTATGAGTCTTACAGGAAATATGGACAGGAGGAAAAGGGCAAAGATCAGCTCCAGTATGTCCTTGACCATGAGGGAGAGGACTATTTGAACGGGGCCAAAGCCAAGGATTACCTTGGACAGTCTGACGAGGCGGTCTCGGATTATCAGGCGGCCGTCCGGACCGGAAAGAACGAGGCTTATCGTCCCCTGATCGCCCTGCTTGACCGGCAGCAGAAGAGAGAAGAGGCGGATGCTGCCCTGGAGGAATACAAGCAGAAAAAGCTATCCGGAGAAGACTACCATAATATCGTTGGCATTCAGCTGGATCGGGCGGCCTATGAGGATGCCAGGTCGGATGTAGACAGGGCTCTGGAGCTCAAGGGCCTGAAGGAGGGGGAGAAGAGGAAGCTGCTTGCGGACCAGGTGTCCTGCCTGGAACATTTGCGGCAATACGATGAGGCGAAGGCCAGGGCTGAGGCCTATCTCAAGCTCTATCCGACAGACGGACAGATGATCCGGGAACTGAAATTGATCGAGTACGCCCAAAAGCCCGTACAGGAATAGACTTCATTGGGAATTTGGCGCAAATTTCGTGAACAGCATGATTTTGGATACAGACAGTCGGTTTGACCGGGATCGGTTTGACCTGGATATGGAAGAAGAGAATAAATTGAACCAGCCCCTTTTAGAGCACAATCAGAGAATCAAAGAGCAGGCAGAGTCCTTTCTTCTGGTGTCAGTCTGTACTGAGGACGAGAGCAAGACACAGCTCCTCCTGGATGAGTTGGAGGAATTGCTTCACACGGCCGGCGGACAGTCGGTCGGCAGGATCACCCAAAAGCAGGATGCGCCCAACACAGCCTCTTACCTGGGGAGAGGTAAGATTGAGGAGATTCGCGGTTATCTGGAAATGACAGGGGCCGACGGTATCATCTGTGACGATGAGCTGACTCCGGCGCAGATGCGTAATCTGGCTATGGCTCTGGACTGTAAGGTTATGGACCGGACCATCTTAATCCTTGACATCTTCGCGTCTCATGCCGCGAGCGCGGAGGGTAAAATCCAGGTGGAATTGGCGCAGCTGCGTTACCGGGCCACGCATTTGACTGGCATGGGGCTTTCGATGTCGCGGCTGGGAGGAGGAATCGGGACGAGAGGGCCGGGCGAGTCAAGGCTTGAAATAGATCGCAGACGGATAAGGTCCCGCATTGGAAGGCTGAAGGCCATGTCGCAGGAGGCGGCGGCCCACCGACAACTGACCAGAGAGCATCGCAAGCGCCAGCAGATGCCTGTCGCCGCCATTGTGGGCTATACCAATGCCGGTAAGTCCACCCTGTTAAACGCGCTGACAGGAGCGGGAGTTCTGGCTCAGGATATCCTCTTCGCCACTCTGGACACGACGACGCGGATCGTGGATCTGGGGGGCTCTGAGACTATGCTGCTGACAGATACGGTCGGTTTTATCCGCAAGCTGCCCCACGGACTGATTGACGCCTTTCGATCCACCCTGGAGGAGGCGAAATACGCGGATTATATCATTCAACTGGTGGACGCGTCTGACCCGGACATGGAAGAGCGCATGCATGTGGTCAGGCAGACCCTGGATGAGCTCGGCGTCAAAAATAAGAAGATCCTGACCTTGTTCAACAAGTGCGATCGGCTCGAAGATGACCTGTCTTTGCATGATTTTCGGGCGGACAAATCCCTGTGTATTTCGGCCCGGACGGGAATGGGGTTACATGAGGTCAGGCAGGCCCTGGCAGATTTTCTCAGAGAGGATCGGGTCTTGGTCGAGCGGGTTTTGGACTATCAGAAGATGCAGCTTCTCGCCCGTATTCATGAGCGGGGCCAGGTCTTAGAGGAGTCCTATGAGGAAGATGGGATCCATATCAAAGCCTATGTGCCTCTGGCAGTCTATGGGATTTTAGATGACTAGGGCAGAGACATAATGACAGTCATGTATTTTGTTAGGGGATGGCGGAAGGACAATTTGCAGGTATCACTGAAAGAGGCGAGGAGACACAGATGATCAAGCGGTTAATCAGAGAGATTCAGAAGAAGAATGCTCCCATTGTCGTGGGACTTGACCCCCAGATGGCATTGATTCCCCAGAAGCTGCTGGATAAAAATTATCAGCAGTACGGGCAGACCCTGGAGGGGGCGGCAAATGCTTTCTGGGACTTTAACAGGGCGATCATTGACGCTGTCTGCGATCTGATTCCGGCGGTAAAGCCCCAGTCCGCCATGTATGAGCGGCTGGGACTGGCCGGCGAGGCGGTCTACCATAAGACCATTTCCTATGCCAGGGACAAGGGGCTTTTTGTGATTGGCGATATCAAGCGGGGGGACATTGGGTCTACCTCCGCCGCCTACGCGGATGGACATCTGGGCCTGGTTACGGTCGGAGAAAAGGTCTATGCTCCTTTTGGAGAGGATTTCGCCACAGTCAACCCCTATATGGGAACGGACGCGGTAGGCCCCTTTGTCAATGTCTGCAAGGCGCAGGATAAGGGGATTTTTGTCCTGGTCAAGACGTCGAACCCCTCCTCCGGAGAGTTTCAGGATCAGATTCTGGCTGAGACAGGGAAGCCTCTCTATGAATCTGTCGCCTATATGGTTGAGAAGTGGGGGGAGGAGACCAGAGAGGATGGATACTCTGACGTGGGAGCAGTTGTCGGCGCCACCTATCCCAGGCAGGGAGAGCGTTTAAGGGAGCTCATGCCTCATACCTACATTCTTGTGCCGGGCTATGGGGCCCAGGGGGGAAGGGGAGCTGACCTGACGCATTTCTTTGACAGGGATGGGTTGGGCGCGATCGTCAACTCCTCACGCGGAATCATAGCCGCGTATCAGAAGGATGATTACGCAAGATTCGGGGCTGAGCATTTCGCGGAGGCCTCCAGACAGGCTGTCCTTGACATGCTGGCCGATATCAATGGAGCACTGGGAAGATGAGCAAGCAAATGGATCAGGCTCGCGTGCTGGAAAACGAGCCTCTGGCGAAGGGAGTTTTTTCTCTGCTCCTTCAGACAAAGATTGCGGAGGAGGCTGTCGCAGGCCAGTTTGTCTCTGTCTACTCGAGAGATGGGGCCAGACTTCTGCCCCGCCCTATTTCCATCTGTCAGATCAGGCGGGACGCCGGGACCCTGCGCCTGGTCTATCGGGTAGTCGGAAGGGGAACCGAGGAGTTCTCCCGTCTTAAGGCGGGAGAGATCCTTCGTGTCCTGGGGCCTCTGGGCAATGGGTTTTCCGCGGACGCCGGGACCCTGCCAATTTGCAGGAGACCCATCTTAATCGGCGGCGGCATCGGGATTCCCCCCATGGTCGGCCTGGCTGAGACCCTGCGCAGGGGAGGGGACTTGGGCGAGAGCCCTTCTGACGCGTCTGATCCGGAAAGGGCAGGAGAGCATGCCTGGGTGGAGCCGACTCTGGTCATGGGCTATCGCGATGACGATACCTTTTTAACCGAGGAGTGCCGGGCAGCCGGCCGCCTTGTCATCGCAAGCGATGATGGCAGTATCGGGACGCACGGAACTGTAATTGACGCTATCAGAGAGCAGAGGGTGACAGGGGACGCTGTCTTCGCCTGCGGACCCAAGCCCATGCTGCGGGCAGTCAAGGCCTATGCCGAGCAAAATAAGCTGCCCTGCTTCATCTCGATGGAGGAGCGCATGGCCTGTGGCATCGGGGCCTGCCTTGCCTGTGTCTGTAAGACAGTCGATGCGGATGATCACTCCAGGGTGAAGAATGCCAGAGTCTGTGCTGATGGCCCTGTCTTCGATGCAAAAAAGGTGGATCTGTCATGAATACATCTGTGAGTTTAGCGGGTATTTGCCTGAAGAACCCTGTTATGGAGGCCTCCGGAACCTTTGGGAGCGGGATGGAATACAGCCAGTTTGTCGATTTGAACCGCCTGGGGGCTGTGGTCACCAAGGGCGTAGCTGATCGTCCCTGGCCGGGCAATCCCACGCCCCGGATCGCGGAGGTGCCCGCCGGTATGCTCAATGCCATCGGCCTGCAGAATCCGGGCTTAGAGACCTTCATTCAACGGGATCTGGCCTTTTTAGATGCCTTTGATACCCGGGTGGTGGTCAATGTGTGCGGGCACACAGAGGAGGAGTACCTTCGCGTGGTAGAGACCCTGGCCGATCAGAAGAGGGTGGATCTCCTGGAAATTAATATTTCCTGTCCCAACGTCCGGGAGGGAGGTATGGCCTTTGGAACGGACCCGGCGATGGTGGAGTACATTACCTCAAGTGTTAAAAAGAGGGCTGCCCAGCCCATTATCATCAAGCTGACGCCAAACGTCACAAGCATTGCCGATGTCGCAAGGGCGGCGGAGGCGGGAGGCGCAGATGTCATCTCTCTGATTAATACCATCACAGGGATGAAGATCGATGTAGGGCATCGAACCTTTGCTCTGGCCAACAAGACCGGCGGTATGTCCGGCCCGGCCATTCATCCCATTGCCGTTCGCATGGTCTACGAGGCGGCGCAGGCAGTGAAGATTCCCATTATCGGCATGGGAGGGATCGCAAGCGCTGAGGATGCTCTGGAGATGATCCTGGCCGGGGCGACCGCTGTCGCTATCGGGACGGCCAACTTCTATCGGCCCCGGGCTACCCTGGATGTCATAGAGGGGATTGAGACCTATATGCAAGACCAGGGAGTCGAGGACGTCCGGGAGCTGATTGGAGCCGTGCGCCAGGCAGGAGGATAGGAGCATATCTGGCAGGAGGATATGTAGTATGATATTTGCCGAGAAGGTATCTTAGACTTATCATGGATATCTGCAAAGTGTGAATCCTTTTCTCCGCGGTTTTGCGCGAACGGCAAAAGGCAGCAGAAAATGGCAAAAGGCAGCAGAAAACAGCAAAAGACAGCAGAAAACGGCGAAGACAGCAGAGAGCACCGAGTCAGGACAGGAGGACCATATGGAGATATACAAGCAGGAATTTATTGAGTTTATGATTGACTGTCAGGTCCTCAAGTTCGGCGACTTTGTGACCAAGAGCGGAAGAAAGACCCCCTTCTTCGTCAATACCGGTTTCTATCGCACCGGCTCTCAGCTCAAGCGCCTGGGAGAGTACTATGCCAGGGCAATCACAGATCACTTCGGTACAGACTTTGACCTGCTCTTTGGGCCCGCCTATAAGGGAATTCCACTGGCTGTGTCTGCAGCGATTGCGCTCTCAGAGGGCTATGGCGCGGATATTCGCTACTGCTCTAACCGTAAGGAAATCAAGGATCACGGGGATAAGGGCATCCTTTTAGGCAGTCCCATCGAGAGGGATGATCGGGTTGTCATGATCGAGGATGTGACTACTGCCGGGACCTCCATTAAGGAGACCTATCCCCTGATTCAGTCACAGGCCGAACATGTTCAGGTGGCAGGTCTTGTTGTGTCAGTGGACCGCATGGAGCGGGGGCAGGGAGACAAGGCAGCGCTGATCGAGATCGGAGAGAAGTATCAGATGAAAACCTGCGCGATTGTCACGATGGAAGAGGTCGTCGCTCATCTTTATAACCGGCCCTATAAAGGGAAGGTCATCATTGATGATAAGCTCAAGGCGGCAATCGACGCGTATTACAGGGAGTATGGAGCCGCGCAATAAGGGGGTCTGACAGGAAGAAGGGGGGAAAATTCCGGCAATTTCGCATAGGGCAGGATAGGTAAAGGAGCTTGAGAAAGGAGTTTCTCTTGAGCACAAGACGCAGATCCAAAAAGGAGAGAGGGATTTTATGGTGTCTCTTTCTCGTCTACGTCGCCGTCATGGTCTATTTTCTCTTCTTCGCGGAGAGCTTTGGCCGCGGTGACCCCGGCATCAATGGGCAAAACCTGATTCCCTTTCATGAGATCGGACGCTATCTGCGTTATTGGCGCAAGATCGGCGTCTGGCTGGTCATTCTCAACCTGGCCGGAAACATTGCGGCCTTTGTCCCCTTCGGGCTCATCCTGCCTATGCTGATGCAAAGGAAGGCCAGGGGGGGAAGAGTCATCCTGGCGGGATTTTTCACCTCCTGCCTGGTGGAATTCATCCAGCTTGTCACAGACCTTGGGACCTGCGACGTAGATGATATTATCCTGAATACTCTGGGCGTCATTGTCGGTCTGATCTGCTATGAGATCGCGCATGGTATTAGGTCGTGGGTAGAAAGATAAATGATGAGAGATGAAAGACGGCGCCGCAGACAGCGCGTGCATAAAAAGAATCGATCCAACCTGGCCATCCTCATGGCGGTTCTGGCGAGCCTGTCCATTGCCGCCTATCTCTTTATGGCCTATCAAGCGGCAGTTTCAGGAGGCGATACGCCCAATCTCATGGGAGCAGCAGCGGTGCTCTTTATGATTCTCTCACTGATTTGTCTCTATTATGGGGGCAGGGAGTTCCGATTGGGGACATACAGCAGAAGTTCCCGCCTGCCGGGCCTTCTCTTGCCCCTTGTGGCCAGCTTTCTCTGGTTGGGAACCTACATTCTGGGAATTTTATCCTGACTCCGTGAAAGAGGAAGAGAAAACGATTTTGCGCGACGATAGAAAGCAGGGCGGATGACGATGACGAAGCGCTGCCTGCGGGAAGGTCATATGAATCAGGATACAAGAAAAGAGCATACAGAAGAGGATTCTGGTAAGGGAATCATTTTTCGCGAGCGCTACGAGCTGGCTATGGAGCGGATCGCCGGGATTGCGGCGAATCCTGAGGTGAGAGAAGCCCTTTGCGATTATATGATGCAGATCGGCAGTTTCTTCCTCAAGATCGACCGACACAGGGCCTTTTTAGAGGAGAAAAGAGAGAACGTCGGGCAGGACCCGGCCGTCGCGGATTTTATTGAGAGAGTGGGATATCCCCGCCTGACCCGGGAGGAGGGAGCAAAATGGCAGGAAGATATCTATGCTGCCCTGCATGAGGATCACTATCGCAGCTCCTATCTCTGCCCCGACTATGCGGTCAGACGGCTTGGAGCAGGACTTGGCGGGATTTTGTCTGCCTTTGCCGCGGATCTGCTGGCTCTGATTCCCTGGGTTTATGAGGGAAGGCTGGACCTGCTGACCATTTACGCGGAGCTCTTCGTGATGATACACGGGGATCTGGCCATGGCAAAGGACGAGGGGGCGGCGGAAAAGGCTGTCAGAGACAGTATTTACTGGTTCTACCGCGATTACAGTGAGATCTTCACCAGGGACGCGGTGATGAACCTGATTGATCCGGGCCGCGATTTTCTGACCCGTATTGTCATGGAGTCTGATTTAAGCGACCTGTCCTATCTCTATTCTTACGGAAGCCCTATCGGGGAGAATGAGCTGGCCATGGCAGCCTACCTCAACCGCCTCTCTGAGGAGGAGGTCCGCCGCATGGCGGCGACCTATACAGAGGGCTACCGGATCGGCTTTCAGGTGACCGGTAAGGATATTTCGATCAAGTCCGCGGTCAAAATAGAATACCCGATCGGGATGGAACGCATGGTACGCCAGGCGATTCGTAATTTCCGTAAGATGGGTCTTGCTCCTGTTTTAGTCCGCGAGAGCATACTCTCTCTGCAGGGGAGAGGCAAAGGGAAACGGGGCGTCTTTTCCTGTTCTTTGAACTGTCAGTTTGACTACGACCACAAGAATGACCTGGGCTATTATCTGGACGCGGGGCTGAACCAGCGTCGCCTGGAGGTCATGCAGGATACCTTTGAGAAACATAAAAAGCTGGCCCGCGGCATGGGCGGTCCCGCTGTGATTGATGTCTTCGGACAGGAGGATTTTGAGCCTGTCAACTTCGAGGCCAATTACCATTACAGCACAAGGCAGCAGGAGTTAAATGTCAGCTATGCCGCGCAGGCCGGGCAGATCAGTAACCGCTACATCATCGGCAGGGAGAGAAGCTTCACCATGATCGCCTTCCCCCTGCCCTCCATCGGAGACCAGTTCGAGGAGATTTTCGCCAGGACCATGGAGATCAATACCCTGGACTATCACAGCTATCAGAGGATGCAGCAGAAGATCATCGATCTCTTAGATCAGGGAGAGAGGGTCCATGTGCAGGGTCAGGGGGAAAACCAAACGGACATCACAGTAGAGCTTTTTCCGACTGCGGATCCCAGTCACATGACCAAGTTCGAGAATTGTGTGGCTGACGTCAACATTCCGGTGGGGGAGGTCTTCACGTCCCCTGTCCTGGAGGGGACAAATGGGATTCTTCACGTCTCGCATGTCTATCTGGACGGGATGGAGTTCAAGGATCTGCGGCTGACCTTCAGGGATGGGATGCTTGTCGATTATTCCTGCGGCAACTTTGAGAGCAAAGAGGAGGGGCGACAGCTGATCAGGGAGAATATTCTCTATCAGCACAAGAGTCTGCCCATCGGAGAGTTCGCGATCGGGACCAATACGACAGCCTATCGCATGGCAAAGGATTATGGAATCGGCTCCAAGCTGCCCATCCTGATTGCGGAGAAGACCGGCCCCCATTTTGCCCTGGGCGACACCTGCTATTCTCATGAAGAGGATAATCGAGTCTATAATCCCGACGGCAAGGAGATTGTTGCCAAGGAGAATTCCATCTCGAAGCGAAGGAAAGAGGACCCGATCGGGGCCTATTTTGGCTGTCACACGGATATTACGATTCCCTTCGAGGAGCTGGGGGTCATTGAAGTGATCTCAGCGGACGGAAGGAGACGCGATATCATACGGGATGGCAAATTTGTGGTGCCCGGGACAGAGGAACTGAATCTTCCTCTGTCAGATTGAGTGTCAGATGAAATGAAAAAAGAAGAAGAGAAGCGCAGCCTCCGGGGAATTGTCCCCGGAGGCTTTTTTCACAGCGATGGAATGCTCATGTGGAATGTCCGTACGCATGTATTCGACAGTTACAGCAGCAGAATGCGCGCGAAAGGCCCTAGGATCTTACCTTTGCAATCTGTCATTGAGCGTGTCAGCGAAAATGGGGACAGGCGAGTCGTTTCATGCTATACTTAAAAAGGTTAGTTGAGTCTAACATAAAAAAGCAGAGAAAAGAGCCGACCGCTCTGTTTCGACAAAGATCGGAAAAAGGCGCTTGTATGACATTGGCGGATAGCAGAAGGGGATTTTTCGGGAAGGAGAAAGAGCTTATGGATACAGAAAAGAAAAAGCAAAAGGGGATTTTTGACTACATCTTTCAATTTGCGGGTGACTACAAGAGCAGCTACATAAAAAGTGTGGTCTTTGCCGTGATTGGGGTGGTCTGTTCCATCGTCCCCTATATTCTGATGGGAGATATGGTAAAAAAGCTCCTTGAGGGGGAGAGGGAATTCAAGGTTTATCTGACGGAAGGGCTTGCGATGGCTCTTTTTTGGATTCTGCGTGTGACCTTCCATACGGTCTCCACGAAAATCTCGCACAGGACAACCTTCAAACTGATTGGAAATGTGCGGATCGCCCTTGTCGACAAGTTGTCCCGTCTGCCTCTGGGAACCGTTCAGGGGATGGCCTCCGGCACACTGAAGAATATTATCTGTGAGCGAACGGATTCCATGGAACCGGTACTGGCGCATGTCGTGCCGGAGTTTACAGCGAATCTCTGCGCGCCGCTCATGCTCTTTATTTACATCCTGACCATAGATTGGAGGATGGCCCTGCTCTCGCTCGCTACGCTTCCAGTTGCGGCGATCGCGATGGCGTGGATGTTTAAGGACAGCGACAAGAGGTTTCAGAAGACACAGGAGACCACCAAAAAGCTGAATGATACCGCGGTGGAATATATCGGGGGGATTGAGGTTATCAAGGCCTTCGGCAAGGCGGAGAGCTCCTATCAGCGCTTCGCGGATGCCGCCAGGGAGAATGCCAACAGCTTCATCGATTGGATGATGGCCTGCATTGTTCCCTTCTCGCTGGGCATGGTGATCACACCGGCGACTCTTTTGTCTGTTCTTCCCATCGGCGCGATATTCACGATGCAGGGCTCTCTTTCGCTCTCCAATTATATTATGATTGTGGTTTTATCCTGCGGGCTGATTGCGCCGCTCATTACCGTGATGAGCTATAACGATGACATCACCAAGGCGACCTCAATTTTCGGAGAAATCGACGCGATCCTAGAACTGCCCGAGCTCAAGCGGCCGCAAGTCAGCAGGAATCTGCCCCAAAACCACGGCATTCAACTGCGGGGCGTTCGTTTCGGATACGGCGAAAAGGAAGTGCTCCACGGCATCGACCTGGACATAGGGGCAGGGAGCGTGACGGCCCTGGTAGGCCCATCCGGCAGCGGGAAGTCAACGCTGGCGAGGCTGATCGCCTCCATGTGGGATGTGAAAGAGGGGAGTATCCTGGTCGGCGGAGCGGATATACGGGATATGTCGATAGCGGATTACAGCGCGCAGATTGCCTATGTGTCGCAGGACAGCTTCCTTTTTGACGCTTCTGTGAGAGAAAATATTCGCATGGGCAGACCATCCGCCACGGATATGGAAGTGGAAGAGATCGCGAAAAAGAGCGGCTGCTACGAGTTTATTATGGGCCTCGAGAAGGGCTTTGACACAATCGTGGGCGGCAGCGGAGCGCACCTGTCCGGCGGGGAGCGACAGAGGATTTCCATCGCGCGGGCGATGATGAAGAACGCGCCGATTCTGATTCTCGATGAGGCGACTGCCTATACGGATCCGGAAAATGAAGCCGTCATACAGAGGTCTGTTTCCGAGCTCTCCAGGGGAAAGACGCTCATTGTGATTGCGCACAGACTCTCTACGGTGATCGATTCTGACCAGATCGTTGTGATCCGGGACGGAAATATCGAGGCCAGGGGCAGGCATACAGAGCTTTTAGATTCCTGTCCTCTCTATCGGAATATGTGGGAGGCCCATGTTTACGCAAAGGATGCCGATGAAGAAGGGGGTGCAATCGCATGATTTCTACGCTAAAGAAATTTTTTGAATTTTGCAGAGTGCAGAATCGCCGTATGTTTTACAGGACGCTTGGCATCGGAGTCATTATCGCTGCCTGTGAAGCGGCCAAGTTCCCGGCAATCTATCTGGTGTTGGCCGGATTTTTGTCCGGGTCCATATCGAAAAATATGATTCTGGCCGGCTTTGTGATTTTGCTGATCGCCTCACTGGTGGAGTCTCTGGCCCGGGGCAGGTCAACAATGCTGCAGTGCAGGGCAGGATACTGTGAATGCGCTGAGAAGAGAATCGAAATCGCGGAGCATTTGAGATATCTGCCCATGGGATATTTCAATCAGAACAGCCTCGGTGAGATTACGACGGTTACGACCAATATTATGGAGCAGCTTGGCGACGTGGCGACCAGGGTTGTGATGTTGACAACACAGGGGATTTTGAATTCGGCGATCATTGTTCTTCTGATTCTTATCTATGACTGGAGAATCGGACTGATCTGCCTGCTTGGCATCGGGCTATTCGCTGGGATCAATCGGGCCATGCGAAAAGCGAATGCCAGGGTATCCGTGACTAAGGTAGAGACGGATACCAGGGTGATTTCGGGTGTCCTGGAGTATGTTCAGGGGATCGCGGAGGTGAAGGCCTATAATCTGGTCGGTCAATCCAGGAAAAAACTGGATGATACCATTCGGATGGCCGGTGATATCAATACAGACATGGAGATGATCTGTAACCGCTATGTTCCCTTGCAGAACATTGTATTAAAGCTGACCGGCGTCGCGATCCTCCTCTTCTCAATTTCCTTTTATCTCAGCGGAAGCATGGGGCTTTTGGAGGTGTTTATCATGATGATTATGTCCTTCCAGGTCTTTGCGGGCCTTGAGGCCATGGGAGCTTATTCCGCGCTTTTGAGAGTCGTTGACCTGTGCGTGGAGCGGGGAAAGGAAGTGCTGGCCCTAAAGCCCATGGATATATCGGGGCAGGAATATGAGCCAAAGACAGATGATATTGAAGTCTCTGAGATCGATTTTTCCTATGACACAAAGAAAATTATCGACCATGTGTCGCTTAAGGTACCGGAGAGAACGACGGCAGCTTTCGTGGGACCGTCCGGCGGAGGCAAGACAACACTCTGCCACCTGATCGCCCGTTTCTGGGATGTGGATCGGGGAAGGGTGTCCCTCGACGGAAAGGATGTCAGAGACTATTCCATGGATTCTCTGATGGATAATTTCAGCTTTGTCTTTCAGAATGTCTACCTCTTTCATGATACGGTTGCGAATAATATTCGCTTTGGCCGGCCGGACGCGCCGATAAAGGACGTCATTGCGGCCGCGAAAAAGGCCTGCTGCCATGACTTTATCATGGCGCTGCCGGATGGATACGATACGATCATCGGCGAAAACGGGGCTTCCCTGTCAGGAGGGGAGAAACAGCGTCTGTCGATTGCCAGAGCAATCATGAAGGACGCTCCGATTATCATTCTCGATGAGGCGACGGCCAATGTCGATCCCGAAAATGAGAAGGATCTTATGGAGGCAATCCAGGCTCTGACAAGGGAGAAAACAATCCTGATGATCGCCCATCGCTTAAAGACAGTGCGAAACGCGGATCAGATCTTTGTCATCGACAAGGGGAAGATTGTCCAGCGGGGCACGCATGAGGAACTGATGGAACAGGAAGGAATCTATCGGCGCTTCGTCGACTCCAGACGGCAGGCAATCGGCTGGAAGATCGGATAGGGCCGAGCTTATTGGTTCGATTAGAAAGTCTAACAATTGCTGCCCGCTTTATATAGTAAAATAGATGTGCCACGATCAGTGATGATAGGGCGATTTGCCCTGGAAAGGAAGAGAGTATGGCGCAGGTTGGAATCGTGATGGGCAGTGACTCGGATATGCCGATTATGGCGAAGGCAGCCGATATTTTAGACCAGCTTGGAATCAGCTATGAGATGCGGATTATTTCCGCGCACAGAGAGCCGGATGTCTTTTTCGACTACGCAAAGAGCGCTGAAGAAAGAGGCTGCAAGGTCATCATTGCCGGCGCCGGCAAAGCGGCCCATCTGCCCGGCATGTGCGCGGCTCTCTTTCCCATGCCGGTCATTGGCATTCCCATGAAGACATCGGATCTGGGAGGGGTGGATTCTCTCTACTCCATCGTGCAGATGCCCTCCGGCATTCCGGTTGCCACGGTCGCCATCAACGGCGGCGCCAATGCCGGGATTCTGGCGGCCAAGATTCTGGCCACGTCAGACCCGCAGCTTCTTTCGCGCCTGAAGAAGTACGCGGAGGATTTGAAGAATCAGGTCGTCGAGAAGGATCGCAGGCTGCAGGAGTCAGGTTATAAGGCATACTGATGATTATGCTGTTTATGCCGCGGATTTTTCCGAAAATATTGCCCGGTAAAAAGTGTATTCTCTTTGGAATATTGCCTTATGAAAAGTGCCTTCTGTTTTTATCGGCTGACAGATGAGATGGAAGCGGGGATATCCTGTTTGAATTGATGAGAAGAAAATTTGATCGATGCCAAAGGAGAGATTATGGATTATAAGAGCGCCGGAGTTGATATTGAAGCCGGATACAGGTCGGTGGAGCTGATGAAGACCTATGTGAAGGAGACGATGCGCCCCGAGGTCTTGGGCGGCCTGGGAGGATTCTCCGGGGCCTTTTCCCTGGCCGGCTGCAAGGACATGGAAGACCCGGTGCTTTTGTCCGGAACCGACGGTGTCGGCACGAAGATCAAGCTGGCCTTCCTCTTGGACAGGCATGACACGATTGGCATTGACGCGGTGGCCATGTGCGTCAATGATGTCGCCTGCGCCGGCGGGGAGCCCCTTTTCTTCCTGGACTACATTGCCTGCGGCAAGAACTATCCCGAGAAGATCGCAGCCATTGTCAAGGGGGTTGCCGAGGGCTGCCGCCAGTCCGACTGCGCCCTGATCGGGGGGGAGACAGCGGAGCATCCCGGTCTCATGCCCGAGGATGAGTACGATCTGGCCGGTTTTTCTGTCGGCGTGGTTGACCGCAAGGACATTGTGACCGGCGAACATGTCAGGGCCGGCGACGTCATCATCGGGATGGCTTCCAGCGGCGTTCACTCCAACGGCTTCTCTCTGGTACGCAAGGTCTTTGAGATGAGCCGGGAGTCTCTGGAGACCTATTATGAAGAGCTGAAAACGACTCTGGGGGAGGCCCTGCTGGCTCCAACCCGCATCTATGTACATGCCCTCAAGGCCGTTCGTCAGGCCGGAGTGACCGTCAAGGCCTGCAGTCATATTACCGGGGGCGGCTTCTATGAAAACATCCCCCGCATGCTGCCTGAGGGAAAGAGAGCGGTCATTGAGAAAAATTCCTATGAGATTCCGGCCATCTTCAAACTCCTGGCAAAGACCGGAAATATTGACGAGAAGATGATGTATAACACCTACAACATGGGCATCGGCATGATGCTGGTCCTTGATCCGGCAGATGTGGATACCGCTGTGGAAGCCATTCGGTCCGCGGGGGACAGGCCCTATGTGATCGGTCACATTGAAGACGGACAGAAGGGTGTGACCTTATGTTAAGAGTAGCTGTCTGCGTTTCCGGTGGCGGAACGAATCTTCAGGCCATCATTGACGCCGTGACTTCCGGCAAGATCAGCAATACAGAGATTGTGCAGGTTCTGTCCAACAATCCGGGAGCGTATGCCCTAAAGAGAGCCAGGCAGGCAAATATCCCCGCGGTCTGTGTCTCCCGCGCAGATCATCCGGATAAGGAGGAATACAATCAGATCCTTCTTGAAACATTACAGTCGGCTAAGCCGGACTTAATTGTCCTGGCAGGTTTTTTGGTTGTGATCCCGGCGGCCATCGTCAGGGCATTTCCCAATCGCATTATTAATATCCACCCGTCCCTGATCCCCTCCTTCTGCGGAAGCGGATACTATGGACTTAAGGTCCATGAGGGGGCCCTTAACAGAGGAGTTCAGGTGACCGGGGCGACCGTGCATTTTGTGGATGAGGGGACAGATTCGGGGCCGATTATCCTGCAGAAGCCGGTGGCGGTTCACGCTGATGACGATGCCAAAAGCCTGCAGCTGCGCGTGATGGAAGAAGCGGAGTGGAAGATCCTGCCTAAGGCGATTGACCTGATCGCCAACGATAAGGTCAGGGTAAAGGGGCGAAGGGTGACTATTGATGAGAAGCTGGATATTTTTGCCCTCTGAACTTTGCTGAGAGCTCTGAGCTTCGATAGGAGCTCTGATCTTTGACAGGATTTTTGACGTCCCACCCGGGTTAGCATGATGTGATAAGGAGAGTTTTTATGAAGGTATTACTGATCGGCGCCGGCGGAAGAGAGCACGCCATACTCCACGCAATCTACAAAAGCCCCAGGGTGGACAAGATCTATGTCGCGCCCGGCAATGCCGGGATGCGCGATATGGCGGAACTGGTCGATATCGGCGTGATGGAATTCGATCAGCTGGTCGCTTTCGCCAGGGAAAAGGCAATCGATCTGGCGGTCTGCTCTCAGGATGATCCTCTCTGCGCCGGAATCGTAGATGCCTTTGAGGAGGCGGGAATCCGCATCTTCGGGACCCGAAAAAACGCGGCGATCATCGAGGGATCCAAGGCATTTTCCAAGAACCTGATGAAGAAGTACGCGATTCCCACGGCTTCCTATGAGGTCTTTACTGACCCGGATGCCGCCTGCGCTTACCTGGAGCATGAGAGCTATCCGATTGTGTTAAAGGCGGACGGCCTGGCTCTGGGCAAGGGGGTTCTGATCTGTCAGGATTTTGAAGAGGCCAAAGCTGGGGTAAAGGAAATCATGACAGACAAGAAGTTCGGGTCTGCGGGCAATGAGCTTGTCATTGAGGAATTCATGACCGGACGGGAGGTCTCCGCCCTGGCCTTCTGTGACGGCAGACACTACAAGCTGATGACGTCTTCCCAGGATCACAAGAGGGCGGGCGACGGTGATACGGGCCTGAACACCGGCGGTATGGGAACCTTCTCTCCAAGTCCCTTCTTCACAGATGAGATCCGCGATTACTGTGACAAGCATATCTTTCAGCCCACGCTGGACGCCATGCTGGCGGAGGGGCGTGAGTTCAAGGGAGTGCTCTATTTCGGCCTCATGCTGACGGCAGACGGGCCTAAGGTCGTGGAGTACAACACTCGTTTCGGGGATCCGGAGACCCAGGTTGTCCTCCCCCGAATGAAGACAGATATCATCGATGCCTTTGAAGCCTGCATTGACGGGAAACTTGAGGATCTGGACCTGGAATTTGAGGACAACGCGGCTGTCTGTGTCGTTTTGGCGTCAAAGGGATACCCTCTCTCCTATGAGAAGGGATTTCCCATCAGTGGCTTTGAGCACTTCGACAATGTCAGAGATTTCTGCTTCCATGCGGGAACCAGGCTGGCCGCAGACGGGACTGTTGTGACCAACGGCGGGCGCGTTTTGGGGATCACATCCAAGGGAGCCAGTCTCAGGGAAGCCAGAGACAATGCCTATCGGGCGACGGACTGGATCTCATTCGCCAACAAGTACATGCGGCACGATATCGGAAAGGCCATTGACGAGGCATCTGAGACCAGATAGAGAACTGCTGATGCCGGGACAGACGGGGCTGACGAGAAAACCGGCTGATGACGCAAATGATATAAAGCAGATTATATAAAGCAAATCATATAAATTGGTTTTGCTCCTCATCGTATTCATAGCCAATGGAAGCCAGTTTTTGAATGATCTCTTTTGTGTTGGTCATATGGGCCGCGCAGAGTCTGGTCAGGGAAGGATAGCGGTCTCTGAGCTCAGTGTTGACGAAACTGAGCAAGAGGACGGGGTCTCTCGGAAGATCAAGCATGGATGCCTCCTGTTCTGTGTTTTTACCTGGGGACCGGGAATTCAGCTGTCAGTTTGAAGCAGCCTTTGGGTCAGCGGATAGAGAATGGGGTAGAGGATGGCGGCAAGGGTGACGCCAGTGATTCCCTGAACGATATTAAAGGGGATGCCCGCGGCGGAAGAGACAATGGCGGAGGAGAGGACCGCAGAGGTAAATCCGCTGCCGGCTGCCAGACCGATCAGAAGAATCTTATAGATAAAGTAGCCGAACACCATAAAGGTTTCTCCGATAACGCCTCCGCAAATGACAGCCCCGATGACATTTTTTCGATGCGCCTTGATGAGGCCGGATCCCTGATGGGCTGATTCCTGCGCGTGCCTGCTGACAGAGGTCAGCCAGACTGACAGGTGCGCGGCGATCAGGGCGGTCAGGGCCTTGATCAGAAATGTGCCGGGCACATAGGTGAGGTAACCGGCAAAGAAGTCAGAAAGGGCACTTCCGATCCCGGCGGCCAGCCCGCCGGTCACCGGCCCGAGGAGGAGGCCGCAGAGCAGAACCATGGCGTCTCCGGGATGGATGTAACCCATGGTGGGAGTGGGGATACGCACCACCATGGTTGTCGCAGTTGTCAGGGCGGCCAGAAGAGCGGCCAGAATCAGTTTACGCAGGTTTGTCATTGCAAAGTCTCCCTTTATGTTAATAATCTGAACAGAGCCTGTTTCCTATTATCTTGAATAGGGCTTGATTTGTACAGGTTCATCTGTCGAAAAATCTGTGTCAAAGCATCAGATACCGTGTCAAAATATAAAAAATATCAAACACAGTGTTCAAAATATACAAAGAAGACATGTCAACGACTGAGAAAGAATTCTCGCGCCGCGGGCATTTCATTATCGAAAATCACAAGAAGATGGATTGCGAGGGACGGAATCTTTATCAAGTCTTTTCTGGAGCCTTCTCTGACAAAAGATTAACGGAAAATTGCACACAATTGAATACAAAAAAATATGTATCAACTTTCGAACATAAATCCATTGTGCCGGTGAAAAAAGGGTTCTAAAATAACAATAAGAATCTGTGAGAAATGCAGGGGCGGGCATTTACCCGAAACCACATCAGACATAGGAGGGAATCAGTATGGGTTACGGATTTGGTGCAATGATCGATCGCCTGAAGGCGAATCCAAAGAAGATCGTATTTACAGAGGGCAGCGATGAGCGCATCCTTCAGGCTGCTTCCAGACTGCTGGCCGGTACCTGGCTGCAACCGGTTCTGGTCGGGGATCCGGAGGAGATCCATCGCGTTGCCGAGGCGGACGGGGATAATATCAATGGCGCCGCTATTATTGATCCCAACAACTTTGACCGCATGGATGAGATGGTGGATCTCTTTATGGAGCTGCGCGGCGCCAAGGCAGGCACAAGAGAGCAGGCGGTCAAGACTTTAAAGCAGGCCAACTATTTCGGGACGATGCTGGTTCGCATGGGCTATGCTGATTCCCTGCTGGGAGGCGCAACCTATTCCACGGCTGACACTGTTCGTCCTGCCCTGCAGATCATCAAGGCTGCCCCCGGCAACAGCATTGTCTCCTCCTGCTTTATTCTGGTTCGCCCTTCCGCAACCGGCGGAAATGAGGTTCTCTGCATGGCTGACTGTGCGATCAACCTGGTCCCCACAGAGGATCAACTGGTCGAGATCTGCGGGCAGGCCACCAAGTGCGCGGAGCGCTTCGGCGTCGATCCCAAGGTTGCCTTCTTAAGCTTCTCCACCAAGGGATCCGGCAAGGGAGAATCAGTCACCAAGATGCAGAACGCAACGGTCAAGGCCAAGGCCAAGTATCCGGACCTTCCCATTGAGGGGGAGCTGCAGTTCGATGCGGCTGTTTCTCCCACAGTAGCCCGCCAGAAGGCTCCCGACTCCCAGATTGCCGGCCACTGCAATACTTTCATCTTCCCGGACATCAATGCCGGAAATCTCGGCTATAAGATCGCCCAGCGTATGGGTAATTTCGACGCCTACGGCCCCATTCTTCTCGGGTTAAATGCGCCCATCAACGATCTCTCCCGCGGATGCAATTCCCAGGAGGTATATGATATGGCGATCGTGACTGCTTCTCTGGCTTAAGAGCAGAGGTCTTTTTTATCTGCATTATCTGAGGCCGATGACGGACATGGACGATACAGATCCCGATATCAGCGAGGGAGAGTGGCGATCAGGAGCTGACCGGAGAATATTGACCGGCGCCCGGGATCTGGCAGGAAGCCGTGATCGGCAGTGACAGGGTCAGAGTGATGATATGAGCTAGGGACTACTATATTTTTTCGAAATCAACTATAATCAGGACTGGTTTTTGATAAGGAGGCAATATATGTTAGATGCAAAGATTGCAGAGATGATCAACGATCAGATCAATGCGGAGTTCGTATCCGCCTACCTCTATCTGGATTTCGCCAACTACTACGAAGATCAGGGGCTTGACGGTTTCGCCAACTGGTATCAGGTGCAGGCGCAGGAGGAACGTGATCACGCTATGCTCATGCGAACCTACCTGCTCAACAATGGGGAGAAGATTCATTTCAGCAATATCGAGATGCCCGTTAAGGAATACAAAAGCCCTGAGGATCCTCTGCACTATGCGATGGAACATGAGTGTTACATTACAGGTCGGATTAATCAGATCTATGGGGCGGCTCACGAGAAGCATGATTATCGCACCATGCAGTTCTATGACTGGTTCGTCAAGGAACAGGGAGAAGAGGAGAAGAATGCTGACGATCTGATCAAGAAGTTCAGTCTCTTCGGCCACGATCCCAAGGGGCTCTATGAGCTGAATCAGGAACTTCTGGCAAGAGCTTATGTCGCTCCCTCTCTGACCCTTTGATTCACAACAATAGATGTGTTTTGGTGATTTGTTTCCTTGCCTTGAGAATCATTGAGATGTTGGGATAAGGAAATGGATGAAACATAAGGCCGACCCGGGAGAGCCAGTGGGTCGGCTTTTCTTATTCATGACAATAAATTAGCACAAGGGAAAGACAGATGAGCAAATGGCTTTTGACCAATAAAAAGGCAGATTTTAAGGCTTTGGCCAGGGCCAACGGAATTGACCAGGTGACGGCCCGGGTCATGGTCAACCGGGGCGTCGCGGAAGAAGATTTTGACGCCTATTTGTATCCCTCCCTGGATCAGATCCGAAATCCCCATGATCTCAAGGATGTGGACAGGGCAGCTGACCTGCTGTCTGAAGCCATCGATGCGGGAAAGAAGATCCGCATTATCGGTGACTACGATATCGACGGAATCCAGTCGACTTATATCCTCCACCAGGCGCTTCTGACCTGCCAGGCCGATGTGGATTATGTCCTGCCCAAGCGGATCGAGGACGGCTACGGGCTCAATTTACATCTGGTGGAAGATGCCCACGAATCCGGCGCTTCTCTGATCATTACCTGTGACAATGGCATTGCGGCAAAGGAGGCAATTGCTCGTGCCAAGGACCTGGGGATGATGGTGATTGTCACGGATCACCATGAGGTTCCCTTTGCCATGGTCGATGGGAAAAGACTTGACAGGCTGCCCCCGGCGGACGCGATTGTCAATCCCAAGCAGGCGGATTGCCCCTATCCCTTCAAGGAAATCTGCGGGGCGGTCGTGGCCTGGAAGCTGGTCTTTGTCCTCTATGAGAAGCGGGGCGTCTCTGTGACTCTCGCCATGGATTTTCTGGAAAACGCGGCCTTTGCGACAGTCGGCGATGTCATGCCCCTGGTGGATGAAAACCGGACTATCGTCTCCCTGGGATTAGAGCGCCTGCGAAAGACCTCCAATCCGGGGATGGCCGCCCTGATGCGCGTCAGAGAGATTGATCCCGACCACCTGTCCGCCTATCATATCGGCTTCATCCTGGGGCCCTGTCTCAATGCCGCCGGGCGGCTGGAAACGGCAGAAAAGAGTACACGGCTCTTAGAGGAGAAAGATCCAGAAAAGGCCTGGGTTTTGGCAGAGGACCTGGCAGCCTTGAACGAGACCCGCAAGGCCATGACAGCCAGGGGCCTGGAGGATGCCTTTGCCCAGATCAAAGAAGGGGGCTACGCAAAAGACCCGGTTCTTGTCATTTACCTGCCCAAGCTGCATGAGAGCATCGCGGGGCTTGTGGCCGGCAAGGTGAAGGAGAGTCTCTGGCGCCCCTGCTTCGTCCTGACGGACGCCAGCGCAGAGGGTCTGGTCAAGGGGAGCGGCCGGTCCATTCCCCCCTACTCCATGTTCGAAGAGATGAGCCGATGTAAGGATTTGATGGTCCAATTCGGCGGGCATCCCATGGCGGCCGGTCTCAGTCTGCGGCGGGACAAGATCGATTCCCTGCGCAGAGCGCTCAACGCGAATTGCACACTGACAGAGGATGACCTGCTGCCGAAGATCCACATTGATGTTCCTATGCCCCTGCATTACATCACGATTCCATTAGTGGAGGAGTTAAAGCGGCTGGAGCCCTTCGGAAACGGGAATCCAAAGCCCCTCTTTGCGGTTCGAAATGTTTTGGTTCGCTCCCTTCGAACCATGGGGAGGGAGGGACAATTCCTGAAATTTTCTCTGCGAGAAGGGTCATCAGAAGTGGAAGGAGTCTATTTCGGCGACGCGAGGGCATTTTCGACAGCGGTGGAAGAGGCCTATGGCCAGGGCTCCTGGGAGGAATTCTGCCATGGAATTCGAAGGGACCTTGCGGTTCGCATGGTCTATGAGCCACAGATCAATTTCTACCGCGGCAGAAAGAGTCTGCAGCTTGTGATCCGGGAAATCGAGCCGGAAGGCGACTGACGGACTCCGGCACAGTCAGTCTTCCCTGCGAAGGGTCAGCTGGAAAGAGGGGGCTGTTAGAGATAATATTAGAGATGCTATGGAAGCTGTTAGAATTTAAGGAAGCAGATCTAAGATCTGCAATCGAAGGGGAGGAAAAGATGAGAGAAAGCTATACATTTGAATCCAAAGACAGACACTCTGAAATTCACGCAGTGCGCTGGGTCCCCGATTCAGGGAAGGTCAGGGGAGTCCTGCAGATTGTTCACGGAATGCAGGAGTATATCGAGAGATACGAGCCCTTTGCCCTCTGGTTAAATGAGCGGGGAATCGCCGTCTTCGGCCACGATCATATCGGCCATGGGGAGTCTGTGAGAGGGCCTGAGGAATGGGGGGTCATGTCGCCCGAGCACCCGGCCGATATCATGGTTGAGGATATCTTCCGAAACTATCAGTTGGGGAAGGAGAAATGGCCCGGTTCACCTTTCTTTCTTCTGGGACATTCCATGGGGAGCTATTTGGTCCGCATGTTTCTGGGGAAGAAAGCAGGGGATTTGGATGGATTGGACGGGGCAATTGTCATGGGAACCGGTTCTCTGCCGGATTCCTCTCTGCGCTTTGGCCTGGCTGTTCTCAAGCTGATCGCCGCCTTTAGGGGCTGGAACTATCGCAGCTCGTTGGTTCAAAAGCTCAGCTTCTCGGGGCCTTATCAGCGCTATGACTTAAGCGGAAGGGATACCGGAAATTCCTGGCTGACCAAGGACCAGGAGATTGTGAAAAAGTACTACGCCGATCCCAAGTGCACCTATCTCTTCAGTCTGGGCGCTTATCGGGGGCTTATGGAGGCCTGCTATTATGATAACCGGCCGGAGCATCTCGCAAAGATACGCAGGGATCTGCCCCTCCTTCTGGTCTCCGGAGCCGAGGACCCGGTGGGCGATTTGGGCAAGGGAGTTGAGCGTGTCAGAGGGCAATACGCGGCGGCCGGCTTTTGTGATCTGCGGATGAAGCTCTATGAGAATGACCGGCATGAGATCTTAAATGAGACAGATCGTGAGCAGGTCTATGAGGACCTGTGGGATTGGATGCAAGAGCACGGGAGCAAGATAAACTCACAGGAACAGTAAGGCGCTGCATCTTCATCTTGCCGGTCGATGACTTCAGTCAGCTCTGCTCATCTTCTTTGGATATCTTTTCCCGCTTCTTGATCGCTTCTATCTTCTGACGATGACCGGGGCGGCTGCGCAGGAAGGGGATGAGATCGCTCAGAGGAAGCTTGCGCAGGTACCACTGCATGCGCAGGCGATTGCGCTCCGTGAAGCCGACCAGGATGTCATGGTTGGCCTCAGACAGGTAATCGATCACTCCGTCAATATCAGACTTGGCATTCTTGGGGCAGTGAATTGCCTGCCGATGGGTTGTCATGATATAGAGGGTGTATGAGATGCTGAAGTGGTGCCAGAGAATCCGGTGCAGGGTAGAGTACTTATAGACCCATTTGATCTCTGAGATAGGGACAATGGCGACGCCGTAGACAGATGTTTCGATAAAGAAATGCTCTGTGATAAAAATATCCTCGGTGGCCAGCTGGGGCATGGTCGCGAGTTCTTCTTCCGCCTGGTCCAGCAGCTTCCATGGATCGCCGTAGGCTCCCAGCCGACGCACGGGGGCGGACAGCTTGGGAAAGAAGATGTACAGGAGGTCTAAAAGGAGACTGATGCCGGCGTAAATGCCTGTCAGCCAGATAAAAATCAGCAGGAGCCGGTGCAGGATACCGCGGGCATCGGCCTCAGAGACCATATAGGGGGAGAGGGCGCCAGCCAGACCGGCGTGCTCTCCCAAATCTTCCGTCAGATGAACCTTGATCCGGTCAAGGGAGGCGGGGTTTTTGATAATTTTGGCGAAGACTTCGACCTGATCAATCTGGGGCAGGCCCTGGGAGGATGTATCCGGCCGGAGAAGGACAATATAGCTCTTCTGATCCATGACCGTATAGTAGTAGTATCCGGTTGTCAGGCCGAACATCTGACGGGTATAGCCGGTGAAGTGGAGATTGGACAGGGTGAGATGCACGTAGTGAGTTTGATTTTGGTAGAGCTCCGCCAGATTAAAGGATCCTTCCACCTGCATGGGATAGAGCATAGAGCGGGCCGGAGACAGCGCGAAAAGCCCCAGCAGAATCAGCAGATAAATAGCGGGGGAAAGCACGCGTCGTCTGTAGAAGCCCGCGATGGAGCGGGAAATATAGTGATGAAAGCGCTCGGAGACATTGGTGCCGCCCTCGGTGTCGGTCATAGGCGCGTGGACATTGGGCTTTCTGAGCCAGCGGAAAGGGCTCCGGAACCTGTATTTCATGAAAATTACCTGTTTTGTTGAAAAATCGGGGACAAGAAGGGGCTCTATTCCCTGAAAATACATCCCCGGGATGGACAGTCAAACGCGCATTCAGTATAACACAGATCAATGCTAAGATATTTGACGAGACCCGAAAAAGAGGAGAAGACGCATGGCCTGTTATGAGAGCTTTGCAGAAATATATGACCGCTTTATGGATGACGTACCCTATGATCGGTGGAGAGATCATCTGCTGTCTATTTTTAAGGAGTATGGGATTCGATCCGGTCTTGTCGCTGAACTCGGCTGCGGCACCGGCAATATGACCGAGCGAATGGCGGCCAGCGGCTATGACATGACCGGGATTGACCGGTCGACGGACATGCTGCAGATTGCCCAGGAGAAGCAGATACGCCGCCTTTTGTCCAGGGAATCGGAAGCCGACTCGGAAGAAAAGACGGAGACCGCGCAGATCCTCTACCTGTGTCAGGATATGCGGTCCTTTGAGCTCTATGGTACGATGGCGGGGATTTACGCTGTCTGCGACGCTATGAATTATCTGTTGACGGAGGAGGATCTGCTGACGGTTTTGCGCCTGGTCAACAACTACCTGGACCCGGGAGGGGTTTTCATATTTGACCTTGTCTCGGAAGCGGCCTATCGAAAGATGGGAGAGAGAACGATTGCCGATTGCAGGGATATCGGGGCCTTCATCTGGCAAAATGAATTCGACGAGACCCGTCGGATCAATCACTATGATCTGGAGATGTTCATCCGCGAGGACGCGGGGGAACTGGCAGTGGAGTCGTCGGTGGAATCGTCATCAGGCAAAGAGCAGGGCACTGAGGAGAAAAGAGACGCCGCGGGTGAGGGGAGAGAAGAGAGGGCATACTTTCGCCGTCATGAGGAGCATGTGACCAGGGCTTATCCGGTCGACAGGGTCATTTGCCTGATAAAGGAGTCCGGTCTGGCCTTTGAGAAGGTTCTGGACGCGGAGACCATGGGGGAGATTTCAGACCGGACCCAGCGCTATTACTTTGTGGCCAGGGAGATTGCCAAGGCCGGATCAAAAGACACTGCATCGTTCAGGAGATGGAAATGAAAGATTACATTGTCAGGGGAACGGCGGCCGGGGATCAGATCCGGGCCTTCGCCATTCGCTCGAGGGAATTGGTTCAGACGGCGCATGAGAGACATAAAACAAGTCCGATCGCAAGCGCGGCTCTGGGCAGAAGCCTGTCCGCGGCTCTTATGATGGGGGCCATGATGAAGGGAGAGGATGATGAGCTGACTCTGCAATTCCTTGCTGACGGCCCTCTGGGAAATATCACCGTGACAGCGGATTCCAGGGGACACGCCAAGGGCTTTGTCGGCAACACAGAGGTCTATCTGCCGGCCAGGACCGACGGCCACCTGGATGTGGGAAGCGCGGTAGGAGGGGGAATCCTTCGCGTCATCAAGGACCTGGGACTCAAGGAGCCGTATGTCGGAACGGTCGACATCCAGACCGGAGAAATCGCTGAGGACCTGACCTATTATTTCGCGGCATCCGAGCAGGTTCCCTCCGCGGCAGGCCTGGGCGTTCTGGTGGGAAGGGATGAGAATATCCTCGCGGCGGGGGGCTTTATTCTACAGCTCATGCCCAATACGGAGGATGCGGTGATCGATCTTCTGGAGCAAAATCTGTCACGCATTCCGGACGTCACAGAGATGCTTGCTTCGGGCAGGCGGCCGGAGGATATGCTGGATCAGGCTCTGGCTGGTCTTGAACCCAAGATGATGGGGACGCTGCCCGCCGCATTTCGCTGTGACTGCTGCAGAGACAAGGTAGAGCGGACTCTGATTTCCCTGTCCGACAGGGAGCTGCGGGAGATGATCGACGAGGGAAAGACGATTGAGGTCAAATGCCAGTTCTGCGGCCGGGCCTATCATTTTACAAGTGAGGAGCTGAGAGAAATCAGAGACAGCGCGCGGGCGGATTGACAGATGCAGCGCGAGGGCGGATTGAATGATGAAGCGTGCAGGCGGATTGACAGATGCAGTCTGAGGGCGAATTGACTGAGCCGGAGATAGATCTCAGGGATTGTGCTATAATGAGTCCGATTTTGTTTAAAAAGACAGGGAGCAGAGTATGGAGGAAGAACAGAAGAAGAAGCGGGGTCCTAAGAAGCTTTTGATCGCCGCTTCCTGTGTGGGCCTTCTGGCAGCTGCTTATCTGGGAGTCGGAATCTTCTTTAGAAGTCATTTTGTTCCCAACAGCAGGGTCAATGGGATCGATTCTTTCGGCAAGACGGCGCAGCAGATGGCAGATCTTCTTGCAGACAGAGAGAAGGCCTATCACATGGTCATTAAGACTGCTGACGGGGCCACCGAACAGGTGATCACGCCGGATATGGTCGATCTGTCCAGCAACCTTCAGCCAGGTGATATGAGCCGTTTACTGGCAAACCAGCAGGCCTTTCTCTGGCCCAGGTATCTTCTCGGGGATAAGCTGGAACAAAAGACAAGCGGCTGGAAGCTCAATCGAGATAAGTTAAATGCCCTGGTTGACGCTCTTCCGGAGGTCAGCCGGACAGACCTGGTGCAGACGAAGAATGCCGATCTGGTCTATGATCAGCAGCAGAAATCTTACCTTGTTCAGGAGGAAGTATACGGCAATAACATTGACACCGATCGGTTCAAGGATGCCCTGGCGGACGCGATTGTCAATTTACAGGAGGAAATCTCTCTGGCTGACTATGCGGTACAGCCGACGCTCAAAGCGGATGACAGCAGACTGAAAGAGCTCATCGGGAAAATGAATCAGATCGCCCAGATGAAGATCACTCTGAAGATCGGAGGAGACCAGGAGACGGTTCCGCAGGAGAAAATCATCTCGTGGATCGGGATCGATGAGAATGCCAATATGGTCGTGCATGATGAGGCGATCAGGGCATATGTCGGGGAACTGGCAGGTAAATACGATACGGTTGGCAAGAACCGCAGCTTTCGTACTTCCTATGGGGCGGTCGTCAATATTTCCTCCGGGGACTATGGGAGGAAGGTGGACCAGGAAGCTGAGTTCAATGCCCTCAGGGAAAACCTGACAGACGGCAGGGACCTGACCCGCGATCTGAACTTCTCTCAGAAGGCGGCAGGCGGTGCCGGCGATGATATCGGGTCCAGCTATGTTGAGGTCAATCTGACTGCTCAGCACCTTTTTGTCTACAAGGATGGCAAGAAGGTAGTGGATACGGCGGTGACAACAGGCAAGCCTGTCAACCATCATCAGACCAATGTGGGGATCTTTCGGGTTAAGAGCCATGAGGCCAACCGAACGCTTCGCGGGAGAAATGACGACGGTTCCTCCTATGCCAGTCCGGTGAAGTACTGGATGCCGTTTGACGGTGGTATCGGACTCCATGACGCTCCCTGGAAGTCCAATTATGGGGGCAAGAATTATCTGACCAATGGATCCCACGGCTGCGTCAATCTCCCCCCATCTGTCGCGGGAAGCGTATTCGCCAATGTCTCTGTCGGTATGCCGGTCATCGTCTATAATTTGCCCGGGACAGAGACTTCCTGCACTGACAGCGCAGTTCAGGCGGTAATCAACAAGATCAGCAAGGCCGGTTCCGGACCAGAGGCAGCCAAGGCGGCGACAGATGCCTATCAGGCCCTGTCCGCGGCGCAAAAAAAGGATGTATATAACCTGTCTGCCTTGAAAGAGGCGCAGAACAAGTACGCGGCCGCCCTGGCAGACGCGGCTAAGGTCGAAGAGCACGAACAGGCAGTCAATACGGATCACGAATAAGAGCCGGGGGCTGTTCCCGCACTCCTGGCTGGGAGCCGATGCGACTGATGTAAAAGAGTCAGCGGATCGTACTGTTCCCGCACTCCTGGCTGGGAGAGTTCTCAAGAGAGGGCATATATGTACGGGTGGAAGGATAATATTCGCAGGGTCAGGCCTTATATTCCGGGAGAACAGCCCGAATTAAAGGATATGATCAAGCTGAACACCAATGAGAATCCCTATCCGCCGGCGCCGGCGGTCGAGCGGATTCTGCGCGGCTATGACGCGGAGGAATTGAACCGGTATCCGGATCCCTCGGCCACACTGCTGGTTGATGCTATTGCCAAAAGATATGACCTGAGAAGAGAAGAAGTTTTTGTCGGCGTGGGCTCTGACGATGTTCTGGCTATGTCCTTCATGACTTTTTTCCATTCGAATCGCCCTCTTCTCTTCCCGGATATCAGCTATTCTTTCTATGATGTCTGGGCAGAGACATTTGATATTCCCTATCGTAAAATCCCCCTGGATGATAACTTCGAAATTCATCCCGAGGATTATGAGAGGGAGAATGGGGGCATTATCATTCCAAACCCCAATGCTCCCACCGGCATTGACGCGGGCCAGGAGAAACTAGAGCAGATCATCAGGGCAAATCCGAACGCGGTTGTCATTATTGACGAGGCCTATGTGGATTTCGGCGCGGTCAGCCTCCTGCCTCTGATTGATCGCTACGACAACCTGCTCGTGGTGCAGACCTTCTCCAAGTCCCGGGCTCTGGCGGGAAGCCGTATCGGCTTTGCCATGGGCAACCCCAAGCTGATCCGCGCGCTCTGGGATGTCAGAAATTCCTTCAACTCCTATACCATGGATCGAATCACGCAGAAGCTGGGAGCCGCTTCGATAGAGGATGAGGACTACTTTCAGGCGCAGCTGGCCAGGGTCGTTGCCAGCCGGGAATGGACAAAAAAGGAGCTTCGGAGGCTGGGATTTTACTTCCCTGACTCCAGGACAAACTTTATTTTTGCCAGACATGAACGGCTGCCGGCCATAGAGATATTTCACGCGTTAAAGGAGGCCGGGATCCTGGTCAGGCACTTTGCGCTGCCAAAAATTGATAACTACCTGCGCATCAGCATTGGAACGGATCAGCAGATGCAGGATATGATCCGCTTCCTGGATCACTATCTGGCGGATCACTGAATTCGGATTGCTGATCTTGGATTGCTGTCTGGTGGATTACTGGTCTTAATCGCTGCCTGACGAATCACTGATTCTGAATCGGTATCTGCGGATTAATGATCAGGATCTTCGGATGCGCGCTTAGAGAACATTCGGTCTTTTAGATGAGAGAAGAGGAAAATTTTATGGAGGCGCTTGTCAGCTGGTTTACATTGACACTGGGACAGCACATATCAAAAGAGGCGGTTGTCTTTATCATATCGATGGTTCCCCTTCTGGAGCTGCGCGGGGGACTGCTGGCCGCAAGTCTCTTAAAGATTCCCCTCCTGACAGCGATTCCGATCTGTATTATCGGGAATATCATTCCGATTCCCTTTATCCTGCTCTTTATTCGAAGGATTTTCCTATGGATGAAGAAATTCAAGGGGATGGGACGGCTGATCGAGAAGCTGGAGGCCAGGGCCATGAAAAAGTCCGGCCAGGTTTCCAGCGCGGAGTTCTGGGGGCTTGCCCTCTTTGTCGGAATTCCTCTGCCGGGCACCGGCGCCTGGACCGGATCATTGATTGCGGCGCTTCTGGAGATGGATATCAAGAAGGCTGTCATTGCGGAACTGGTTGGGGTCGCCATTGCGACAGTCATCATGTCAGCTGTCAGCTATGGCCTCCTGGGCCTGTTTCTGCATTGAGCGGAGGCAAAATGGACCTGTGTGAACTCTGCAATAATTATCTCTGGGACGATGAAGAGGAGTGCTATATCTGTGATCTGAACCTGGATGAGGATGATATGGTGCGCTTTTTACAGGGGAACACAAGATCTTGTCCCTACTATCAGAGCAATGACGAGTACGAGATCGTGCGGCATCAGGCCTTTTGATGGGGAATGGAGTCAATGACTGCCAAATGGCATCGTCAGCCGCCAGTTGAGGGGGCTCAGATTTCTCTGAGGATTTCAAAATGGTTCCGCTGGCTTCGGATCAGTCCCTCCCTGGTCAGTTTGCTGATTTCATTGGAGAGGGCGGAGCGATCGACAAAGAGATAGTCCGCCAGCTGCTGGCGGTTATAGGGGATGTCGAAAGTGTTGCTGTGCTGGCGCATGCTCTCAGAGGATAAGTAGGCCATGAGCTTATCGCGAATGGTTCTCTTAGAGATGCAGTCGATTTTCTGATTCAGCTGGAGTGTCCTCCGGGCAATCGAGGTCATGACATTCTGGATAATGCGGCTGTGGTAGCTGCAGGACTCTCCGCAGAGACTTGTGAAGGCGGAGAGATCAAAGAACATGATTTCGCAGTGAGAAGTGGCGATGACGGTGACATCGGTCGGAATCTGGGACAGAGCCGCATAGACTTCGGCGAACATGGAGCCGGAGGACAGGGCGGACATGACGGCGACATTGCCCCAGAAATCTTCCTTCTCAATGAGAGCGGTTCCGCTCAGGAGCAGACCAAAGCTATGGATCTGTTCCCCTGCCCGGAGAATGGTTTCGTTCTTCTCATAGGAGCGTTTCTGCGGATTCATGCAGGACATCATATGGTGAATCTCATTTTCGGATACGCCCAGAAAGAGATTCGATTTTTTGAGTACGGGAAGATATTCTTCATATTTGACCATGATCTTGTCTCCTATGTTATTGTTTGTTTTCTAAACTATATACCTATAACTACTACAAAAACGTTGTAATTACAACAGAAAGAAATCTGAAATAGACTATGCTGATAGGCGTAGGACAAGCGCGAATCGGAAGGAGGTGACGAGGCAATGTGGGACAAGGATACGCTTCTGGGAGATATTCTGGCGGACAGCCCGGATATGAGTGAGGTGTTGCTGGGGCTGGGAATGCACTGTACATCCTGTTCCGTTTCCCGTATGGAGACCCTGGAGGAGGCCTGCAAGGTGCATAATCTTCCGGTTGATCCCGTTGTGAACTTCCTCAACGAAGAGGCTGAGAAGCTGGGTATTTGACGCGGGAGATTCATGGTAAGGAAGAGTCCAATTTACAGGGCTTTTTGGGATCGAAACCCTGCGGCATGAGCAGATTCGATTTCAGGAGCAGAACCCTGGTAAGAGGGACAAGAGCAGAACCAGGCACGAGGGACGAATTCGGTTTACGGAGGCGGTTGTCTGTGATAGAATCGCAGTTGTAAGTAAAGACTAACGGCATGGAGGAAAATGCAATGAACGAGTATCTTCAGATTGAGAAGGTTGTGGGTCGTGAGATTCTGGACTCCAGAGGGAATCCGACCGTCGAGGCAGAGGTGACTCTTGTAGACGGAACCGTTGGCCGCGGCACGGCTCCCTCCGGCGCTTCCACCGGCGAGTTTGAGGCGCTTGAACTTCGTGACGGCGATAAGAACCGCTATCTGGGCAAGGGAGTGACCAAGGCAGTTGAGAATATCAATACCTGCATCAATGATGTCCTGCAGGGGTTGGACGCGTCGGATATTTACGCGGTAGACCGCGCTATGATTGAGGCGGATGGGACAAAGGATAAGAGCAAGCTGGGAGCCAATGCCATCCTGGCTGTCTCGATTGCGTCCGCCAAGGCGGCCGCTCAGTCTCTTGAGCTTCCCCTCTACCGTTTCCTGGGCGGGATCTACGGAAATCGTCTTCCTGTTCCCATGATGAATATCATCAACGGCGGCGCTCACGCAGCCAATACCATTGACGCGCAGGAATTCATGATCATGCCTGTCGGAGCTCCCACCTTTAAAGAGGCGCTGCGCTGGTGCGCCGAGGTATTTCATGCCCTGGCCAGTGAGTTAAAGGGCAAGGGACTCGCTACCTCCGTCGGAGATGAGGGCGGTTTTGCCCCCGACCTCAAGTCTGACGAGGAGGCCATTGAAGCGATCCTGGAGGCCGTTAAGATCGCCGGATATGAGCCCGGCAGGGATTTCATGATTGCCATGGACGCCGCTTCTTCTGAGTGGAAGGGATCCAAAAAGGGAGAGTACATCCTTCCCAAGGCTGGAACCAAGTTTACGTCTGATGAGCTGATTGAGCACTGGGCCAAGCTGGTTGAAAAGTATCCCATTATTTCCATTGAGGACGGTCTCGATGAGGAAGACTGGGAGGGCTGGCAGCGCATGACAGCTCGTCTTGGCGACAAGGTGCAGCTGGTAGGCGATGATCTCTTTGTCACCAATACAGAGCGCCTGAAGAAGGGTATTGATATGGGCGTCGCCAATGCGATCCTGATCAAGCTCAACCAGATCGGCTCTATCTCAGAGACCCTTGAGGCGATCAAGATGGCTCATGAGGCAGGTTACGCCGCAATTACCTCCCACAGATCCGGTGAGACTGAGGATACGACAATCGCCGACCTGGCTGTTGCCATGAATACCTGCCAGATCAAGACGGGCGCTCCCAGCCGTTCCGAGCGTGTCGCCAAGTACAACCAGCTTCTTCGGATTGAAGAGGATCTTGGAGATTCCGCGATCTATCCCAAGATGGGGGCGTTTAAGGTTAAGAGATAAGCCGTGTCTTTAACAATTGATTCTTTGAATTCCCCAAAGCTGGTGGATTTGTGTTAGAATCTGATCGGTGAATCAGAAGGGGGTTACGGTAGAGAAACTGTAACTCCCTTTTTGCAGAGAAAGTGTGAATACAATGTCCAATATTTTGGAAAATGCCAATATTAATCCCCGTAAGATTGCCATGGTCGGATGCGGATTTGTCGGATCTACCAGCGTTTACGCCATCATGCAGTCCGGCATCGCCTCAGAAATCGTCTTGATTGATGCCGATCAGAATCGGGCAGAGGGGGAGGCCATGGATATCAGCCACGCCATTCCCTTCTCTACAACCCAGCATATCTATGCGGGAGACTACAGGGATATCAAGGATGCCGCCCTTGTGATTGTGACGGCAGGCGCCGCCCAGAAACCCGGGGAATCCCGCCTTGACCTGGTCAATAAGAATGTGGGGATTTTCAAGTCCATCATTCCCCAGATCAAAGACAGCGGTTTTGGCGGCATTCTGATGATTGTATCGAACCCGGTTGATATTCTGACCTATGTGGCATGGAAGCTCTCCGGCTTCTCAAAGGAGCGCGTCATCGGGTCAGGAACTGTTCTTGATTCCGCCCGCCTTAAGTATATGCTGGGCGAGCATCTGGATGTGGACGCGAGAAATGTTCACGCCTATGTTATTGGCGAGCACGGGGACTCAGAGATTGTGGCCTGGTCCTCCGCCGATGTATCGGGCGTGAATGTAAACCAGTTCTGTGAGATCCGCGGACATTTTCAGCATGAGTCTTCCATGAAGAAGATCGCGGACGACGTGAAGAACTCAGCCTATGAGATCATCGAGAAGAAGCATGCTACTTATTATGGTGTCGCGTCCGCGGTTCGCCGGATTGCCGAGGTCATCTTAAAGGATGAGAAGTCGATTCTGCCCGTTTCCTCCCTGATGGAGGGAGAGTATGGGATCAGCGACATTTACCTGTCCATGCCGGCTGTTGTTACATCCTCCGGCGTAGAGACCAAGGTGCATATTGACTTAAGCTATGAGGAACTGACCAATCTGCAGAATTCCGCCAATACCTTAAAGGAAATTTTGGGCAGGCTGGATCTGTCTATGCCCGCAAAAAAGCAGGATAAATAAGGACCAGCGCCAGATGCAGCGTCAGATGCCTTGAATATCATCTGATCCTGCCTCTTTCTGAAAAACAGGATCAGTGATCAGCTGTACCAGGGAGTATCAGTTTCGGGAATCATTTCTGCCGCAGAGAGATGATTCCTGTTTTTATGCTATAATTTATTCCGACGAAAGGAATCTATGGAGGAAAAAAAGATGAGTATCAGGTTTATTGGAACCCACGACAGAGATTTAAAGATGTTTGAGAATCAGTACCCACTGTCGGCGGGCATGTCCTATAACTCCTATTTGATTGATGGCCAGAAGACAGCTGTAATGGATTCTGTGGATGAGAGGAAGACACAGGAGTGGCTTGATAACTTGGAGAAAGCTCTGGCCGGCCGTCCGCTGGATTATCTGATTGTGCAGCATATGGAGCCTGACCATTCCGGCTCTTTGGCGGTCGCCCTGGACAAGTATCCCAATGTGAAGGTTGTCGGGAACAATAAGACCTTCAACATGATCCATGCCTTCTTTCCCCAGCTGGACCTGTCCATTGATCGAAAGCTGATGGTGCAGGATAAGGACATCCTGGACCTGGGGGACCACAAGCTGCAATTTTTCTTTGCCCCTATGGTGCACTGGCCCGAGGTTATGATGACTTATGATATGACCGATCAGGTGCTCTTTTCCGCGGATGCCTTCGGCAAGTTTGGCTGCGGCGACGTCGAGGACGATTGGGTGACAGAGGCCAGACGCTACTACTTCAACATTGTCGGCAAATATGGTCCCCAGGTGCAGACCCTGCTCAAGAAGCTGTCCGGTCTTGAAATCAAGAAGATCTGCGGATTGCACGGGCCTCAGTTGACCGAGAATCTGGACCAATATCTGGGGCTGTATCAGACCTGGTCCTCCTACGCTCCTGAGAAGAAGGGGGTATTTATTCCCGTCGCGTCAATTTACGGACATACGCTGGCGGCTGCCAGGGAGGCCGAAAAGGCGCTCGCGTCCAAGGGCATTGAGATAAAACTGATGGATTTGACCAAGGTGGATGTTTCTGAGGCGGTGGCCCAGGCCTTCTGCTTCGATCGCATGCTTCTGGCGGCCTCCTCTTATGATGCCCAAGTCTATCCTCCCATGCAGGATTTTCTCCATCACCTGGCAAACAAGGCCTTCCAGGGCCGCAAGATCGCCATTATGGAGAATGGTTCCTGGGGACCTACAGCCGCCCGCACTATGAAGAAGATTATGGAAGGCTGGAAGAATATTGAATTCATCGAACCGCAGGTGACCATTCGCTCCACCTTAAATGAGGAGAGCCGGGAGAAGATGGCAGAGCTGGTCGAGGCTCTGGCAGAGGCATAGAAACACACAGACGCGAGAATCAGTCATGTGGGAAAACTGCTGAAATGGGAGATGGAAGAATCTGTACAAAGCAGAGTGAACCCGAGAAATCATTCGAATAAAATCGGCTGTCGGCGCTGACCTGTGAGAGGGCTCAGCCCCGGCAGTTCTTTTTATATAATCCGCAGTCTTTTTTATGCGATTTGCAGTCGGTTTTTTCGATCAAATGATAGGAAGGGATCTGGATATGTTCGGGAAAAAGGCCTTGACAGTAGCGGAGCCGGATTCTGAATTTACGCCAAAGGAATGGGGGCCCTGGCAGAGGCACGTAAAAAAAATCGTTCAGGGTGTTGACAGGCGATATTTAGTTGTGTACAATTTGTTTTGACAAAAGTCAGAAGCGCTTCAAGAGAACTTCAATGCAAAAAGCTTCCATAACAGATGAATTTCAATGATTGTCGTGTGAGGGGAGCTGGTATCAGGATGATAGGAGGATCATATGTCTGAGTTAAAAGTTACCACAGCTAATTTCGAGAGCGAAGTATTAAAGAGTGATGTGCCGGTAATGGTTGACTTCTGGGCTTCCTGGTGTGGCCCCTGCAGGATGCTTGGCCCGGTCGTCTCTGAGATCGCCGAGGAGTCAGACGGCTCATACAAGGTGGGCAAGCTCAATGTTGATGAGGAGATGGACATTGCAGAGAAATACAATGTGATGTCGATTCCGACCGTGATCGTCTTTAAAGACGGACAGGTCTATAAGAAGTCTGTCGGTGTTGTTCCGAAGGCTCAGCTTTTGGACTTGCTTAAGTAAGGAGAGTTTTTTTAAGAGAGTATCTTTTGCAGAGCCTTTGCCAGTTGGAAATGAGGTGCGATATGTATGATATTTTAGTTGTAGGCGCCGGTACCGCGGGATTGTCCGCGGGGATCTACGGAGTTCGCCAGAACAAGAGCGTGTTGATTCTTGAGGCCAACACCTTTGGGGGACAGATTATTAATACTCCCGATATCGAGAATTATCCCGGTATTGCGCACACTTCCGGTTTCGACTTTGCCATGGGCCTCTATCAGCAGGCCATTGATCTGGGAGTGGAGTATCGCCAGGCCAGAGTCGCCTCTATCGAGGATGCCGGCGATCATAAGATTGCGGTTTTAGAGGACGGAGACCGCATTGCGTCGAGGACGATCATCCTGGCGACCGGCGCTAAAAACAGGCCGCTTGGCTTAGCGCATGAGAAGGAATGGATCGGCAGAGGGATTTCCTACTGCGCGAACTGCGATGGAATGTTTTATCGCAAGAAAATCGTGGCGGTCAACGGGGGTGGGAATACGGCCCTGGAGGACGCAGAATTCCTCTCCAATATCGTTGAGAAGGTCTATGTGATTCACAGAAGAGATCAGTTCCGCGGCGAGCCTGTTCGGGTCGAGAAGCTGCGGGCCAGGGAGAATGTTGAATTTGTCCTCAATGCCAATATTACGGCCCTCCTCGGACAGGATCGCCTGGAGGCCCTTGAAGTGACTGATAAGATCACTGGAGAAAAGAGGATCATTAAAGTCAATGGGCTCTTTGTGGCAATTGGACAGGCGCCGGAGAATATGATATTCTCTAACGTTGTCGGTCTTGATAAGGGCGGTTATATTGTCGCCGGTGAGGATTGCAAGACCAATGTTGATGGAATTTTCGCCGCGGGTGACACGCGAACCAAGACTGTGCGCCAGCTCACGACCGCGGCAAGCGACGGCGCTGTGGCAGCGCTCGCGGCGGTTGCCTACATTCATGATAATGAGATGTCCGCCTAGCGTGTGTTCCATTGTAAATAGATTAGGCCTTGGAGGATGATTGGCATGAGCGATAAGTATGATGCACTCAAGCTGGAGAACCAGCTCTGTTTCCCCCTGTACGCGGTTTCCAAGGAGATTGTGCGCAAATACAAACCCTTCTTAGACCCCTTGCAGCTGACCTATACGCAGTACATTACAATGATGGTTATGTGGGAGAAGCAGAAGGTGACGGTGAAAGAACTTGGCCAGGTTCTCTATCTGGATTCCGGTACACTGACGCCGGTACTCAAGAAGCTTGAGGGCAAGGGTTATATTGATCGCGCCAGATCCAAAGAGGATGAGAGATCGCTGATTGTCACAGTGACAGAGAGCGGGATGGAGCTCCGGGAGCGGGCCCTGTCTGTCCCCGTTCATATGCGCGAGTGCTTTCACATCAAGCGGGAGGAACTTCTGGCGCTCTATAAGCTGCTCTACAATATGCTTGCCGATCTGGATCCGGGGCAGGGGCCTCTGGAGGACCTGGAGGCGAGGTTAGAGGCGCTTGACGCATGAATATAAGAGTCTTCGACACTTGTCGGAGGCTCTTTTTTAAGCTATGGGGAAAATAAGGATAAGCGATAGCGAGGGAAAAAAGGCAAAGTGACAGGATAAAGAACGTTGTTTATCTTCCTGTGCCCCGTGTCCCGGAGGGACTTTCTTCGGGAAAGGCATAGCTCTCCTTATACTCCTTGGGGCTGATTCCGTACTCCTTTTTGAAAGCGCGAAAGAAGGAGGAGTAGTCATTAAAACCGCAGCGCTGATAGGCGTCAGAGATATTCATATTGGAGGCGATCGAGTCGCAGACCATGGCCAGGCGGCGCTTTAGAATGTACTGATGGATGGAGAGCCCCAGATGGTCCTTGAAAATATGGGCGATATGGTACTTGCTGACAAAGAAATTATTTGCGATATCGTCAAGAGACAGGTTTTGCTCCAAGTGCCGGTCAATAAAAGAGACGATATTCTCGTAGAGAGAGAAGACTTCCTGCTCCTGGCGGGGGTGCTCGATCTCATAGATCGAGCGGTTTAAATGCAGGACAAGGTCATGGACGCAGAGGGAGATCCTGGCGGACCGGCCGAAACGGTTGCTGTGGATCTCGTCCAAAAGAGCGTATATTTTGCCCTGCAGGGTATTAAAGGAGAGGACGTCATAGTGATAGACATAGCGCCTGCTGACGATGACCTGCTGCATGACATAGCCGTAGTCCTGAGAAATTTGCATCAGTTCATTGCAGAAATTGCGGCTGATCCAGAAGATAAAGCGCTGATAGGGAAGGGACGGGGCATGGTTGATCAGATGATGTCTGACACTGGGCGGAATCAGGATGACGTCTCCCTTGGTCAGAGGATAATCGACTCCGTCGACGTGCATGCTGACACTGCCGCCCAGGAAGAAATAAAACTCATAATAGGAGTGCGAGTGGTTACTGACGGATTTCAGATTGCAGTCATTGTAATAGAAGATCTCAAAATCTCTGGACTGCATGTACTGTCTGTTGACAAAGGGAGAATGGAGTGGCTCTTTCAATGCTGGTTCCTGTCATTCCCCTTGAGAGGGGAGAAAAGAGACGGGCCTGATGACCGATCTGAGCGAAGCGATCGCGATATGAGGCCGCCTGCTTGCGAGAGACTACAGCTGATATCCTAGCACGAATCACAAGATTTGCAAAGACAGCAACAAGCACTGTAATGTATCAAATCCATCTGGCCGATATAATGAGAACCAGAACATATATTCATAACAAGGAGGAAGCAGGATATGGAAATGACGATGCGCTGGTATGGCTCCGGTTTTGATACCGTCAGCCTGGAACAGATCCGCCAGATTCGCTATGTGACAGGTCTTATTACGACGCTCTATGACACACAGCCGGGGGAGGTCTGGACCCGGGAGGCGATTCGATCCATGAAGGAGGAGGTAGAGGCCGCGGGGCTTCACGTCGCCGGAATTGAGTCTGTCAATGTTCACGAGGAAATCAAGCTTGGAACGCCAAACAGAGATCGGCTGATCGACAACTACATTGCAAGTCTTGAGAATCTGGGCAGGGAGGACATCCACCTGGTCTGCTATAATTTCATGCCCGTCTTTGACTGGACAAGAACGGAGCTGGCCAGGGAGAGGGCAGACGCTTCTACAGTCCTGGCCTACACACAGGAGGCCGTTGACGCTCTGGATCCTGAGAAGATGTTCGAATCCATCTCCGGGGACATGAATGGTTCTGTGATGCCAGGCTGGGAACCTGAGCGCATGGAGCATGTCAAGGAAATGTTTGCCCTTTACAGGGAGTATGAGATTGACGATGACAAGCTCTTTGACAATCTCAAATATTTTCTAGAGAGAATTATGCCGGTCTGCAATAAGTATGACATCAAGATGGCGATCCATCCGGATGATCCCGCCTGGTCTGTCTTTGGGCTTCCCCGCATTATCACCAACAAGAAGAACCTCCTTCGCCTGATGGAGATGGTGGATGACGTCCACAATGGGGTGACGCTCTGCACCGGATCTCTGGGAACGAATCTGGAAAATGACCTTCCCGATATCATCCGCTCTCTGAAGGGACGGATTCATTTTGCCCACGTGAGAAACCTTAAGTTCAACAGCCCGACCGACTTCGAAGAGGCGGCGCACCTGTCTGAGGATGGCAGCTTCGACATGTATGAAATCATGAAGGCTTTGTATGATATCGGATTTGATGGTCCTATTCGACCGGATCATGGCCGCATGATCTGGGGAGAGAAGGCCATGCCGGGTTACGGTCTCTACGATCGGGCTTTAGGAGCTGCGTATCTTGTCGGTCTCTGGGAGGCGATCAACAAGAGTCAGAGCAGACGCTGACAAAAGGAGGAATGGATATGGAATTAACGGAGAAGGGTCTGGCAAAAAGTGCCGAGTGGGAGAGCAAGGGCTATCAGCTCCCTCGGTATGATCGAAAGGCCATGATTGAGACAACAAAGGCAAATCCCAGCTGGATTCATTTCGGGGCAGGGAATATTTTTCGCGCTTTTCAGGCCAACCTGGCTCAGGAATTACTGAATTCCGGCGCCAGCGACCAGGGATTGATTGTCGCGGAGGGCTTTGACTTTGAAATCATAGAGAAGATGTACCGCCCCCATGACAATTATTCTATCCTGGTAACTTTGAAGGCAGACGGCGGAGTAGATAAGACGGTGGTCGGATCCATTGCGGAGTCCTGCATTTTGGATTCTTCCAATCAGGCAGAGTATAAGCGTCTCAGGGAGATCTTCAGCAAGGATTCTCTGCAGATGGTCACCTTCACCATTACAGAAAAGGGATATTCGCTGGTAGACGGCAAGGGGGACTTACTCCCTGCTGTCGCGGGTGATTATCAGGCCGGCCCCGGGGCGCCGGAAAGTTACATGGGAAAGGTTGCCTCCCTGCTCTATGCCCGCTATCAGAGCGGAGCCAGACCGATTGCCATGGTTTCTACAGACAACTGCTCTCATAACGGGGACAAGCTCTATGAGGCGATCTTTGCGTTTGCCAGGGAGTGGACGAAAAACGGCAGGGCAGAGACCGGTTTTTACGACTATGTCAATGACAAGTCTAAGGTTTCCTTCCCCTGGTCCATGATTGATAAAATCACGCCCAGGCCAGACGCTTCTGTGGAGGAGATCCTTCGAAAGGATGACCTGTCCGGACTCGACCCGGTTGTCACCGGCAAAAACACCTGGGTTGCTCCCTTTGTCAACGCGGAGGAGACCCAGTATCTGGTGATAGAGGATTCTTTTCCCAACGGTCGTCCCGCGCTTGAGAAGGCAGGCGTTATCTTCACAGATCGCGAGACTGTGGACAAGGTGGAGAAGATGAAGGTCTGCACCTGCTTGAATCCCCTCCATACGGCGCTGGCTGTCTATGGCTGTCTGCTCGGCTACCAGAAGATCTCCGAGGAGATGAAGGATCCGCAGCTCAAGGCAATGGTTGAGATCATCGGCTACAAAGAGGGGCTTCCGGTGGTTGTTGATCCCGGCGTACTGGATCCCAGAGAGTTCATCGATACGGTGCTGAAGGTTCGAATTCCAAACCCCTTTATGCCCGATACGCCGCAGCGAATTGCCACGGATACATCACAGAAGCTGGCCATCCGTTTCGGAGAGACGATCAAGAGGTATCTGGCGGATCCTTCTTTGGATGTCGCTGATCTCAAGCTGATCCCCCTGGTATTCGCGGGCTGGCTTCGCTACCTGATGGCCCTTGACGATGAGGGCAGAGCCTTTGAGCCATCTCCCGATCCCCTCCTTGCCTCGGCATCGGAATATGTAAAGGACATCCGCCTGGGCGATAAGGATGCTGCCTCCAGGGTGGCGCCTCTGCTTACAAATGAGCAGATCTTTGGTCTTGATCTGTCCGAAATCGGCATGGACAAGACGGTGATTTCCTATTTTGAGGAGTTGATTGCGGGTCCCGGCGCTGTCCGCGCGACATTGAAAAAGTACACTGCTTAAGGGGAGGATATCCTTTGGCGGTACATTTTGGCAGGAAAATCAGGTACATTTAAAATCAGGCACATTCTTTAGGAGGATAGTATGGATTTAAAATTAAGAGAAGACGCAACCTTTGACGCGGTGTCTCTGGGAGAGGTAATGCTTCGTCTTGATCCGGGAGAAGGCCGGATTCGCACGGCCAGGCAATTTCGCGCCTGGGAGGGCGGCGGAGAGTACAATGTCATCCGGGGCCTGCGCAAGTGCTTTGGCCTGAAGACGGCGGTACTTACCGCTCTTGCCGACAACGAGGTCGGTAAGCTGGTCGAGGACTTCATGCTGCAGGGAGGTGTTGATACTTCTCTGGTCGTCTGGAAGAAGACAGATGGAATCGGACGTCTCTGCCGCAACGGCCTCAATTTCACAGAGCGGGGATTCGGGATCCGGGGGGCCAAGGGCTGCTCTGACCGGGCAAATACCGCCATCTCGCAGGCGAGACCGGAGGATTTCGATTTCGACTATATCTTTGGGGAGCTTGGCGTCAAGTGGCTTCACACCGGCGGTATCTACGCGGCTCTATCCGAGCAGGCGTCCAGGACGGTGATCGAGGCGATCAAGACGGCAAAGAAGTACGGAACTCTGGTGTCCTACGATCTCAACTACCGTCCCTCCATGTGGTCCGCGATCGGCGGTCAGGCCAAGGCCCAGGAGGTGAACCGTGAAATTGCTTCCTACGTCGACGTCATGATCGGCAATGAGGAGGATTTCACTGCCTGTCTGGGATTTGAGATCGAGGGACAGGACGCGTCGCTCAAGGAGCTCAATGTCGACGGCTATAAGAAGATGATTGAGACGGCGGTTCAGACCTATCCCAACTTCAAGGCGGTGGCGACAACGCTTCGCACGGTTAAGACTGCTACGGTAAACGACTGGTCAGCTCTCTGCTGGGCGGATGGACAGATCCATAAGGCAAGGGATTATCAGAACCTTGAGATTATGGACCGGGTCGGCGGCGGCGATTCCTTCGCCTCCGGCCTGATCTATGGTCTGATGACGACCGGCGACGCCGCGCTCGCTGTCAATTACGGAGCGGCTCATGGAGCCCTGGCCATGACTACGCCCGGTGATACCACCATGGCATCAAAGGACGAGGTTGAAGCAATCATGGGCGGCGCAGGCGCCCGCGTTCAGCGCTGAGGATTGATGGCGCCGCAAGGTCTATATCGCATGTGGCGCCGAGGATTCATTTGTTGACCTTTTGGGCCTGAGAAAACTATAATGCACAGGTAAAGACAATGTGTTGTATCCCAAAGTGGAAGCCTGGTCTGAAGCCTGCGTCAAGACGCATCGCATTGCATCCGGATTGGAGCGACAGCGGTGCGTTTTGCATGCCGAGGATCAGGTGAAAGCAGGGAACGATAACGGAGGAAAATGATGAATACGAGGACAAGAAGTAACTCACTGGCGATCATGGCCCTGATGACGGCTCTGATTTTTGTACTGCAATTTGTGACGGTGCCCTTGGGAGCGATCACGGTTTCTTTAGCCATGGTGCCGGTCTCTGTGACGGCTGTGGCCCTGGGACCGGCAGGAGGTCTGGCCGCCGGAGCGGTCTGGGGACTGGCCTCCCTGCTCAAGGCGCTTCTGGGGAGCAGCGGGATGACCAGTATTCTCTTTAATATGTCGCCGCTTGCGACGGCTCTTCTCTGTTTTTTCCCCCGTATCCTGGACGGAGTACTCGTCGGTCTCTTATACAGGGGCTTTCGCAAGCTGACCAATCCCCTGATCAGCGGCTCCCTGGTCGGCTTTTTGTCCGCCTTCTTCAACACCCTGTTTTTCATGTCGGGGATTGTCCTCCTCTTCGGACAGACAGCCTACCTGCAGAAGATGATGGCGGGCAGAAATGTCCTCGCCTTTATCCTGTCGATCATCGCGGGCAATGCGCTCTTTGAGATGCTTGTGGCGGCGGTGGTGACCGGACCCGTTGTCGCGACATTGTCAAAGGCCCACCTGATCAAGGGAAAAAACGAAGAAATGTGAACGGACAGAAGAGGAGAAGCTCATAAATGCAGTATAGCTGTGTATAGGCAGAAGAGACTTTGCATACAAAAAGAAGCAGTAAGAAGGCTGTCAGAAGCGATGAAGAAACTGTAAAAGAGTAGCATCCGCGCTCCTTTTGTGTTACCATTTCGACTAGTGACGCACAGCTGTTTGCTGTACACGGACAAAGTATGAATCATCTGCCTGTGAAAAATAAATTCCGGGCAGTGGAAAGAAGATCGCGAGGGTTTCATGAAAAAAGTTGTAAAATTCGGCGGCAGTTCTCTTGCGGATGCCAGACAGTTCGAGAAGGTGGGAGAGATCATCAAAAGCGATCCAAATCGCTCTTATGTGGTTCCGAGCGCGCCGGGAAAGCGCTTTGAGGGAGACACGAAGGTGACGGATATGCTTTTGGAGGCCTATCGGATTGCCGCGGAGGGATCAGATCCGCACCGACAGCTCATGGCCATCAAAGACAGGTACCAGGAGATCATAGATCAGCTGAATTTATCCATTCGTTTGGACGAGGATTTCGATCAGATTGAGGAGAGTCTAAAGAAAGAACCCAGTCTTGACTTTGCCGCCTCCCGCGGAGAGCAGCTGAACGGAAAGCTCATGGCAAACTATCTGGGCTATCGTTTTATCGAACCTGCGGAGAATATCTTCTTTGACCGGGATGGTCTTTTAGATATGAACAAGACCGAAAGGGTCCTGGGGAAAAGCCTAGCAGGCGTTGAGAAGGCCATTATCCCGGGCTTCTATGGCTGCGGCTTCGACGGAAGGGTCAAGACCTTCTCCCGGGGAGGCTCTGATGTCACAGGCTCTGTCGTCGCGGCTGTTGCCGGGGCAGATGTCTATGAGAACTGGACCGATGTCTCAGGCTTCATGGTCGCTGATCCCCGCATCATTCACAATCCCGTGTCCATAGATACTCTGACTTACCGGGAGCTCAGGGAGCTCTCCTATATGGGAGCATCTGTTCTGCATGAGGACGCGATTTTCCCGGTCCGGTCCAAGGGGATTCCCATCAATATCAAGAACACAAATGCCCCGGATGCGGAGGGAACATGGATTGTGGAATCCACTGCAAGAAAGCCCCAGTTTACCATTACGGGAATTGCCGGAAAGAAGGGCTTCTGCGCCGTTTCGATCACCAAGGATCTGATGAATTCAGAGATCGGCTTCGGCCGCAAGGTTCTTCAGTCCTTCGAGGACAACGGTATTTCCTTTGAGCATATGCCCTCAGGGATCGATACGATGACGATTGTGGTGCACGAGGACGAGTTCCTCCACAAGGAGCAGGCGGTTGTCTCTGAGATTCACCGTCTGACCCGACCGGATCAGGTGGAAATCGAATCTGATCTGGCGCTGATCGCTGTTGTCGGCCGGGGAATGAAGTCGATGCGGGGTACCGCCGGCAGGATTTTCTCCGCCCTGGCTCATGCCCACATCAACGTTCGCATGATGGATCAGGGATCTTCAGAGCTCAATATTATTATCGGCGTTGCCAATGAGGACTTTGAAGGGGCGATCAAGGCCATCTACGATATTTTTGTGACAATCAATCTGTGATGGCAAAATCCCCTGTCCCCATAAATGAGCCGGGATCACTTCGCTGGGAGGCTTAGATGAAAATCAGGGAGATTTTTGGGGATTCGAGATTTAACCGCAGACTCTGGCATCTGGCCTGGCCGATTGCCTTGCAGAGCCTTCTGCTTGCCTCTGTCGCGGCGGCAGACGCTCTTATGCTGGGACTTCTGGAGCAAAACGCCATGGCAGCTGTCGCCCTGGCGGCTCAGATCTCATTTGTCATGTCCATTTTCATTCTTGGAATCGCCAGCGGGGGCAGTGTCCTGGCAGCGCAGTACTGGGGCAAGAAGGATCCGGAGAGCCTGGATCACATCTTTCATATCATGCTGCGAATCATGGCTCTGGTGGACCTTGTCTTTTTTTTGGCCTCTTTTTTCATCCCCCGGCAGCTGATGATGATTTACAGCTCTGACGGGCTGTTGATTGAACTGGGGGGAAGATATCTGCGGATTGCCGCCTGGTCTTATCTGCTGATGGGAATTTCCCAGTGCTATCAGGTCTTCATGAAAATATCAGATCATGCCAGATCTGCCCTCTATGTATCAAGCGCGGCGGTTCTCATGAATATTGCCTTTAACGCGGTCTTTATCTTTGGGATCGGTCCGATTCCGCAGCTGAGAGCGGAGGGGGCCGCGATTGCCACCGTGATTTCAAGGCTGGCTGAGCTTGTGATCTGTCTGTTTTTGTCCTGTCGACCGGGATATCTGCACCCGAGAACCGCCAATCTCCTGAAAGTGGATTCCGTTCTCAGCAGAGATTTCATCAGAGTCAGCCTGCCCCTTCTGGGAGCCTCTCTGCTCTGGGGAGCAGGATTCAGCGCCTATACAGCGATCGTGGGTCATCTGGGAGCGGATGCCGCCGCGGCCAACTCGGTCGCGTCGGTCGTGAGGGATCTGATCTGCTGTCTCTGCAACGGGATCGCGGCCGCGGGAGGGATTCTTCTCGGACAGGAATTGGGAGCGGGCAATCAGGAAGAGGCCCGGAGGATCGGAATTCGCCTGAGGGATATTTCCTTTTTCATCGGCTTTGTTTCCATGGGAATGGTTCTCCTTTTGACCATCCCTGTTGTCGCGGGGCTCAAGCTGACGCCGCTTGCTCAGTCCTATCTGACAGGGATGATGCTTGTGCAGGCCTTCTACATGATCGGGAGAACCGTCAACACCGTCATGATCAATGGCATTTTTGATTCGGGCGGAGATACCATTTTTGATCTGTATTCTCTGGTCGTTGCCATGTGGGGGATTTCAATTCCAGTGGCGCTCTTTGGTGCTTTTTATTTCCACTGGCCTGTTCTTGCCGTCTATGCCTGCACCTGCCTGGATGAACTGGGTAAGATTCCGTGGGTCTGCTATCACTTTCAGAAGTATCAGTGGCTTAAAAATCTGACCAGAGGCTGAGAGGGGAAATTTGCCGAAAAGAAAAATAGGGCTTACCCTGCGCCAAATCCTGTGTTAGGATATAGAAAAGCGAAAGCCCCACGGGGCTGACATATGATAAGAGCGAAACGCATTTCCGATCCGGGGAATGCGTTTCGTGTGGTTTTAGGGAGATTTTAGTCTGCTAAAGCGGCAGGAAATGAAAGGAGGACCTATGCAGGAAGCTGGAATCCAAATGGCGGGAATACAGACAGCGGGCGCACAGACCGTCAGAAAATCGGAATTTGGGAATGCGTCCTTGATTTTTACCGCGACTCTGATTTGGGGAACTGCTTTCGTCGCGCAGAGTCTTGGCGCAAATCATCTGGCCGCCTTCAGTTTCACGGCAGTCCGCAATCTGATTGGCTTTCTCTTTCTGATTCCTGTGACCCTTCTCTTTCGGGCCAGGGGTATTTCTGTCCGCCCCGAGCGGGAGAACCGGCCGGATAATGTATTTATTCCAGGCCGAAGAGGACAGAGGGCGCTTGTGACGAAGAGGGAGCTGATCAGCGGATCCATCCTGGGAGTGATTGTCTTTGTCGCGTCCAATGTGCAGCAGTTGGGCATTGCCGGCACAACAACGGCTAAGGCCGGTTTCTTTACGGCCATGTATGTGATTTTTGTGCCCGTTCTCGGCATTTTCCTCGGCAAGAGAGTCAGGAAGATGATTTGGGGCTGTGTGCTTCTTTCTGTTCTTGGTCTCTATCTCTTGTCCATAAAGGGCGGACATCTCTCTTTGAATGTCAGTGATGGACTGGAGCTGGTCTCGGGACTTTGTTTCGCGGTTCATATCATGTATGTGGGTCACCGCTCTTCCTACTGTGATGGGGCGGTCTTTGCCATGATTCAGTTTGCCGTGTCGTCCGCGCTCAGTTTTGTCTTTGCCCTGGCGCTGGAGCATCCCAGGATCGAGGATATCGGTCTGGCTATCTTTCCCCTGCTCTATGCGGGAGTTCTTTCCAGTGGAGTCGCTTTCACCCTGCAGATCATAGGGCAGAGAGGAATGAATCCGACCCTGGCATCGATTCTCATGTGCTTTGAATCAGTGATTTCCGCGGTCGCCGGCTGGTTTTTTCTCCATCAGGCCCTGTCGGCCATAGAGATTTTTGGCTGCGCCGTCTTATTTACCGCAATTCTGCTCGCGACTCTGTTTGGAGAGTGAGAGGATACGGGCAAAGGGGACTCCAGCGAATAGCAGTATATTTTTACTAGCGAATTTCAGTATATTTTTCAAGTCTTGTGATGGAAAAGTTTTGCGTATACACTCAGTAATTGCTTTCAGTCACTGCGCGTGTGACAGCAGGATAGGGATATTGGCAGATAAGAATCGAGGTGTATGCAAGATGATTCAGAAGGAAGTCACAGAGCTGAAGAGAAGATTAAAGAGGGAGACGGTGTCCTTTTCCCGTATGGCCGGCTGTTATGTCGATGCCCAGAAAAATAAGGTGACCAGCTTCAACCAGTCCTTTCTCAATTTGGAGGATGATGAGTTCTCCAAGTACCTGGAGATCGCCAACAAGGTCCTGTCCGGGAAACTGGGAAATCAGCTGCTGGAATTGGAATTCCCTTTGGAGGAAGAAAAGGAGGGTGGTCGTCAGCATCTGCTGATGGCTCTTCGCAATACCGCAATTGAAGAGGAGACCGTCCTGGATCGCTTCTATGATCATGTCATAGAGACCTATGATTTTGTCGGCAACTATCTGATCCTGCTCTTTCACGACGTCTATGATGTGATGAGCAGAAGCTCTGACAATATTGATCTGGACGAGTCCGCAGAGGCCTTTGACTACATTCTCTGCGCAATCTGTCCGGTAGCTCTGTCCAAGCCGGGCTTAGGCTACCGGGAGGAGGACAATTCCATCGCCGCCAGAGTTCGCGACTGGGTTGTCGGGCCGGTGGATACCGGATTTCTCTTTCCGGCCTTTGATGATAGGGCGACAGATATTCACCATGTCCTCATGTACGCCAAGAAGGCCAGAGAACCACATAAGGAATTCTGGGAGAATGGAATGGGATGTCAGCCCAGGCTGACGGCAGCTGAGAAGAGGGACGCCTTCGGTCATATGGTCTGCCGCGATCTGTCCGCTGACCAGGATGCCGCGGAGGACATGCTCTTAGATGTTCAGTCCAATCTGAGTGACTTCATTGCGATCGAGGAGGATCGCAGGGGAGATGAGGAGCCCCTGCCGCTGACAAAAGAGGATCTGCTTGATATCTTAAAGGAGTCCGGCATGGAAGAGGACAGGTCCGAGAAAGTCGGCGCCAGGTTTGAGGACTTCTTTAAGGAGGAGACGCCGAATGCAGAGGACCTGCTGGATACGAAGCTTCTCAAGGACAATGAGGTTCGCAAGGAGAAGAAGAGCCTGCAGAAGAAGGTGGTCGAACTGACCGATCAGCTGGAGGCCGCCGGCGTCATTGCGAGGGACGGCAAGTCCATCGACGTTGTCGTCAAGCTGCCGGATGAGCGTCTGGACGAGGTGGAGACCAGCTTTGTGGACGGACGAAAATGCCTGATCATCCCTCTGGAAGCGGATGATCGGGCTACACTAAACGGCGAGGACTATCTCTTTTAAGAAGAGCTTTTGAAAATTGGCTTGTCTGAGAGGCGCTTTTGGGAAGGCGGTCTGTCTGAGAAAAGCTTTTAATAAGGCGGCTTGCCTGAGAAAAGCTTTTGAGAAGGCGGGCCGCCTGAAAAAGCTTTTGGAAAAGAGGCCCGCGTTTGCCTTATGCCTCTCCGAGGGCCATCTCGCGGATTCGGATCAGTCCCTTGCGAACCGGCGGGATCGCGATGATCAGAAGGGTAATGACAGCCTCGGTGAAGAGATAGAGACCGTTATAGGACAGAGAGTAGAGCAGGGGCTGCCCGGAGAAATCATGTCCGGCAAAGCTGACCCCCTCCGCGTAGACGCCGAAAAAGATGACGCCGGAGAGCACGGCGAAGAAATAGCGGCCGAGAACAGCGAGGATATAACCCTTGATGAGACCATTTTTGGACCTGGAGAAGAGCCCGGAGAGTCCAAGGGCGCCGAAGGCCAGAATGTAGTCACAGATCATCTGGGGAAGGCTGATGATGTAAGGGCCTAAGAGCAGCTGGAGGATCCCGTAGGCAAAAGCCGCGGACAACCCCATGCCAATGCCATACCAGTTACCGACCAGGACGATGAAGAGCATGGAGAGTAAGGTGACGGAACCGCCCATGGGCATATTGAAGATCTTGATCATGGATGCAACCGTGCCAAGGGCGATGGCCATGGCCGCAAAGGAGATCTCTCTGGCGGAAAAGGCTCTCTTTCTTCCAAAGAGAAGATTGCCCAGCAGAAGAATGGCAATCAGAGCGATGACCAGGGCGGTATAGCCCCAGACCGTGAGAGAATAAGTTCCGTCGGCGCCGACATTTGCGAGTAAAGACATAAAAAAACCTCCCTTGACTGCTTCGCGGGGGGTGGGAATCTTGCTTCCTTACGCCGGTATGATCCGGATCAAGTAATAAGGGTCGAAGCATATGCTTCTCTCAGCCACAGGGCACCCCCAGCGATATATTTACATCAATCAGGCTACCACATAAGGGAGGATTGTCAAGGGGGAATGGCAGGAGTCGAGAAAGGAAGTGACAAGAACCAGAAGGGGAGAATGGCAAGAGCCAGAAAGGAAAAGGATAGAAATCGGCAGAAAAAATGGCAGAGCCGACAGGGATCTGAGCAAGGGTGTATGACAGAGGTCGGAGTATAGAAGAAAAGGCTGGGGGCAGAGAGAAGGAAGTACCGAGGCCGGAGCAAGGGAGCGAGCGGGCTTGGCTTTGGTTGAAATGGGAGCCGGTATGGTCTAAACTATAGCTTAATTTTTATGTTTTCCAAGATGAAGGAGAGGAAGATGGCTGAGAAGTTGGATATCCGTACGCTGCAGCGGAACTATGAGGATTACGGAGAAAAAGAAGTGACCGTCGGAGGATGGGTCAGAAGCATCCGAAATTCCAAGAATTTCTCCTTCATGGTCTTAAATGACGGAAGCTTCTTTACCCCTGTACAGGTGGTTTTTTCCGCGGATAAGCTTGCCAATTACGAGGAGATCTCTCACCAGAATGTCGGGGCGGCCGTCTGGGTGACCGGTCTGGTGACCCTGACTCCTGAGATGAAGCAGCCCTTTGAGATTCAGGCGACTGAGATCGAGGTCGAGGGGCCGTCCACTCCGGACTATCCTTTGCAGAAGAAACGCCATACCTTAGAGTATTTGCGCACCCTGCCCCATCTCAGGGCCAGAACCAATACCTTTGAAGCGGCTTTTCGGGTGAGAAGCGTGGCGGCATACGCCATTCATAAATTCTTCCAGGAGAGGGATTTTGTCTATACCCATACTCCCATCCTGACTTCTTCGGATGCCGAGGGAGCCGGAGAAATGTTTCAGGCGACGACTCTGGACTTAAAGGATGTGCCTGTGGATGAAAAGGGCAATGTTGATTTCACGCAGGATTTCTATGGCAAGCCCGTCAACCTGACCGTCTCAGGGCAGCTGCAGGGAGAGACCTTCGCCCAGGCATTTAAGAAGATCTATACCTTCGGACCCACCTTCCGCGCGGAGAACTCCAATACGACGAGGCATGCGGCTGAATTCTGGATGATCGAGCCGGAGATCGCCTTCGCCGATCTGGAGGATGCTATGGAGCTGGCGGAGGCCATGCTCAAGTATGTCATTGCTTATGTGATGGAGCATTGTCCGGAAGAAATTGCCTTCTTTAACAGTTTTGTGGACAAGGGGCTTATCGACCGCCTGAACCATGTGGTCAGGTCAGACTTCGGGAGCATTTCTTATACGGACGCGGTTGCGGAGCTTGAGAAACACAATGATGAGTTCGAATACAAGGTCTTCTGGGGCTGTGATCTGCAGACGGAGCATGAGCGCTACCTGACAGAGAAGATCTTTAAGCGCCCGGTCTTCGTCACCGACTATCCCAAGGAGATCAAGGCCTTTTATATGAAGCTGAATGAGGATGGCAGAACAGTCGCCGCTGTCGACTGCCTGGTTCCCGAGATCGGGGAGATCATCGGCGGCTCTCAGCGCGAGGATGATTACGACAAGCTCTTATCCCGCATCCGAGAGAACGGAATGGACGAGTCGACCTACGGATACTACCTAGATCTGCGCAAGTACGGATCGACTCGTCATGCGGGTTTTGGTCTGGGCTTTGAACGCCTGGTGATGTATCTGACCGGGATAGCCAATATCAGGGACGTTTTGCCCTTCCCGAGAACCGTTGGGAACTGTGAGTTATAAGTCCGGGATGATATGGCATATCAATTGAGCAAATCGACGGAGGAGGAAACATGAGCAGTATTCAGATTCCCGAGGGCTACAAGTCAGCCCTTGGTCTCAAGGACACACAGATTGCAATTAAGAAGGTCAAGGATTTCTTCCAGAACCAGCTGGCCGCTGAGCTGAACCTGCAGCGTGTGACGGCGCCCCTTTTCGTGGAGCCGTCCTCCGGTCTCAATGATAATTTAAATGGTACGGAGCGCCCGGTGGCCTTCGGAATCAAGGAGCAGAATGATCACGAGGTGGAGATCGTTCACTCTCTGGCCAAGTGGAAGAGATATGCTCTTGGACGCTATGGTTTTGCCCCGGGTCAGGGGCTCTACACCGACATGAACGCCATCCGCCGGGATGAGGACACCGATAATATTCACTCCATCTATGTGGATCAGTGGGATTGGGAGCGGGTGATTGAGAAGTCGGATCGCAATGCGGAATTCCTGCATAAGATCGTCAAAAATGTCTATGAGGCCCTTCATGTCACGGAGAAGTACGTAGCCAATAAATACGACTATGTGAAATGCTTTCTGCCTGATGACATCAGCTTCGTGACAACACAGGAGCTGGAGGACAGGTACCCTGACTGCACGCCAAAGGAGCGGGAGTACAAGATTGCCAGGCTGCACGGGGCTGTCTTTATCGAGCAGATCGGCGATCAGCTAAAGAGCGGCGACAGGCATGATGGCCGCGCCCCTGATTACGACGACTGGAGTCTGAACGGAGATATCATTGTCTACTATCCTGTCGATGACATTGCTCTGGAATTGAGCTCTATGGGAATTCGTGTTGATGAGGAAGCTCTCAGAAGCCAGCTTCTTAAGGCGGGGTGCCCGGAAAGAGCAGAGCTGCCCTTCCAGAAGGCGATTCTCGAGAAAAAGCTGCCCTATACGATCGGCGGCGGGATCGGGCAGTCCCGTATCTGCATGTTCTTCCTGCGCAAATGCCATATCGGCGAGGTTCAGGTCTCCATCTGGCCCCAGGAGGACCTGAAGGCGGCGGCTGACAGGGGAGTGGTTCTCCTCTGAAATAGTCTGTGACTACAAGCAGGGGGACTCGGTTAAGAGTTGACAGGGAGGTTGCTCTCCGCTGAGAAGTCCTGCGATCAAGGGCGGATCGGCCGGAATGCGATCGATGGCGGATCGGCCGGAATGCGATCAAGGGCGGATCGGCCGAACAGATTGAATGTCACGTATTAGCGTGCTAAAATCTCGGTAGTTGTTTTAAGGCAACCGCCGGGATTTTCTATCGAAGAAGGAGACCGGGCGACAGGAATACAAGGGGATAAGCATGAGTAAGAAGATGAGAGATGAAAATACGGATCGCCTGATCGATGGAATTCTGACTCTGAAGGACAGAGAAGAGGCCTATTTATTTTTCGAGGACCTGTGCACCGTCAACGAGATGCTTTCTCTGAGCCAGCGCTTTGAGGTTGCGGGCATGCTGCGCAGGAACTATACCTACATGGATATTGCCGAGAAGACCGGGGCGTCTACGGCGACGATCAGCCGGGTGAACCGGGCCCTCAACTATGGAGACGGCGGCTATAACACAGTGTTGGAGAGAGTCAGCTCTGATCTGTGAGAGCCCTTTCATTGCTCAGGACGATAGGATCACCGCGAATTCTGGATCCTATGGTCGATGGGGAGATCAGATGTCAAAGATATTGGACTTACTAAATGAACAGCAGAGAGACGGAGTCCTCACCACGGAGGGCCCCGTCCTTATTTTGGCCGGGGCGGGTTCCGGAAAGACCCGGGTTCTGACCCATCGGGCGGCCTACCTGATTGATGAAAAGGGCGTAGCCCCCTACCAGATCATGGCCATTACCTTTACCAATAAGGCGGCTGAGGAGATGAGGGAAAGGATTAACAAGCTGGTCTCTTTTGGAGGGGAAGCTGTCTGGGTGGCAACCTTTCACTCCTCCTGCGTGAAGATCCTGCGCCGCTTTGCCGATCGGGTCGGTTATGACAGTCGCTTTACCATTTACGACGGAGATGATCAGAAGTCTCTGATAAAGGACGTCTGTAAGTATCTGGACATCGACACGAAGATCCACAAGGAGCGGTCCTTCCTCTCCGTGATCTCACATGCCAAGGAGAATTTGATCGGACCGGAGGCGTTTTTGCAGGAGGCCGCGGGAGATTTCAACAGGACCCGTCAGGGACAGGTCTATCGGGAGTATCAGGCCAGATTGAAGGCCAACAACGCCCTGGACTTCGACGACCTGATCATGAAGACAGTCGAGCTTCTGCGAGGGGATTCCACGGTCAGAGAGTACTATCAGCGCCGTTTTCACTATATTATGGTGGATGAATATCAGGATACCAATACCGCTCAGTTTGAACTGGTCAGGCTCCTCGCGGACGGCTACCGCAATCTCTGTGTGGTCGGAGATGACGACCAGTCCATCTACAGGTTTCGCGGCGCGAATATCTATAATATCCTTCACTTTGAAGAGCATTATCCGGACGCCAAGGTCATCAAACTGGAGCAGAATTATCGGTCTACCCAGAACATTTTAACAGCGGCCAATGGGGTGATCGCCAATAATACCGGCCGCAAGGACAAGTCTCTCTGGACGGATTCGGGGGAGGGAGAGAAGGTTCTTCTCAGGCAGTTTGACTCCGCCTATGAGGAGGCGGAATTTGTGGCCGACAGTATTGCATCCCTAGTCCGCCGCAGGGAATACAGCTACAGGGACTGCGCTATTCTCTACCGGACCAATGCCCAGTCCCGCCTCCTGGAGGAGAAGCTGGTGGCCGACAACATTCCATACAAGATCTTCGGCGGCGTCAACTTCTATGCCCGGCGGGAGGTCAAAGACCTGGTCAGCTATCTCAAAGTCATTGACAATGCGCAGGATGACCTTGCGGTGCGGCGGGTTTTAAATGTTCCCCGCCGTGGAATCGGGGCCACATCCATGGATCGGGTGCAGGCCTATGCCAATTCCAATGGTCTCGACTTCTACCAGGCTATGACCAGGGCCGGACAGATTCAGGGACTGGCCAGAGCGGCCGCTAAGATTCTTGCCTTCATATCTCTGATTGAGCGCGCCAGACAGGTTCTGGCACAGGAGGGCATCAGCAAGAGTCTTCTCTATATCATCGATCAGACCGGGTATGTGGAAGGGCTGAAAGCGGAGGGGACGGATGAGGCCCGAGCCAGAATCGACAATATCGATGAGCTGATCAACAAGGTCATTCTCTACGAGCAGGAGACAGAAGAGCCGAGCTTAAATGACTTTTTAGAGCAGGTTTCTCTGGTCGCTGATATTGATCAGCTGGACGAAGCCGCCGACTATGTGTCCCTGATGACTCTGCACTCCGCCAAGGGCCTGGAATTTCCCAATGTCTACCTGGTCGGTATGGAGGACGGACTCTTTCCCAGTTATATGTCAATCACAGCAGAGAACGCGGATGAGGAGATTGAGGAGGAGCGTCGCCTGGCTTATGTGGGAATTACACGGGCCAAAGAACATCTGACGGTGACAGCGGCCCGCATGCGCATGGTGCGGGGAGAGATGCAGTACGCGTCTTTGAGTCGATTCGTTGAGGAGATCCCTGCCGAGGCCATTGACGGAAATTTGCCTGACAGGAATCGGTCAGACGCTTTTGCGTGGGAGGACGCCGAGGGCCCCTGTTACGGTTCCGTCGCTTATGCCCGCGGCAACGCGGTGGAGGTTCACAAGAAAACATCGGCTCAGAAGTACGCGGCCGCCGCGAAGAATTTCGGAGATGGCGGCAAGGAGCCTTTGGATTACCAGGTGGGAGACCGTGTTTTTCACCTGAAGTTCGGGGAGGGACAGGTCACTTCTCTTGTGGACGGTGGACGTGACTATGAGGTGACCGTTGACTTCGACCGGGTCGGCAGCAAGAAGATGTTTGCGACCTTTGCGAAATTGCAGAAGATATGAGCGGGGAGGAACGCAAGGGGGATGTGATGATGGAGATGAAGATAGAAGCGATACGGATTTGAAACAGACTCAGATATGGATTCGGAGAATGTTCCTATGGGTTTGATGTAGACTCAGATGCGGATGGAATCTTAAATTTTTCTGAAAATCATTGCTTTATCAGGCAATGTGCTATAATCAGGAATAAGAAAAGTTGTGCACGTATACAGGAGGTATATCGCTATGAAGAAGGCATTTAAGACTCTGTTTGGTTTGACCGCATTAGCAGCTCTTGTTGCCGGTGTCGGTTATGCAGTGTATAAGTATTTCAAGCCCGATTATGAAGAAGAGTTCATGGACGACATCGATGATGAGTTCGATGACGATGATTTCTTCGAGGACGAGGACAGCGAGGAGTTCGCCGCCAAGAATGATGCTGATGAGAAGCTCGAGAAGGAGGCAGAAGAGGAACTCAAGGATGAGAGCAGCTTCGCTGACTGATCCGACTTTGATTTGTGACAGTGGAATGTCGGCATCAAAATCCCTGCGGAGCCTGCATTCCGGTGTATGCTGCCTGTAAGCTCACAGGGCAGGGCGTGTGAGAAACGGATCACAGTATATGTTACACTGAGGATTTCCGATCCATGGGATGGGAAATCCTTTTTCCATGTTAATAAGGGGCGAATTCGGTGCATGAGCAGGATGAGGACAAGATGACGATCGGTCAGGAAAGACCTGACCTGCGGCCAAGGACAAGGAAGCGCGCAAACACCGGAGGAGGGAGAGAAGATGGATGCAAGAAGTGTCTTGATCGCCAGCTATGTAGGTCTGGCCCTTTTTTATATCGCTATTTATCTGTTCTTAGTCTACCAGATGAAACGAAAACGGGCGGATGGAACGAGGGCGATCGATGACGCGGTCAATGACCAGACAAAGACAGGAAGACCATCGGTTGCGGAGATCCTGATCTACGGGGGAATGATTGTCATCGCAGGTCTCATCATCTACGATGCCGTCTATCGGGGGGGATATAAACTCTCCTATATCGGCAGGGCGGTGATCATTCCGATTGCCGTCTCCATCTTCAATGCGAGAAAGAGAACAGGCCGTTCTCTTCTGGCTCTTCTGGCCGCTTTCTTTATGGTCTTTTACTTTATGCTGCTCTTTTTCTTTATTGGTCTGCCTCCCAAGGCGCCGGGACTTAAGATCAATCAGACACAGATTGTCATGGACCAGACGACGGCAGAGGATCTGCACGCGGAGGGCTATGACATCTACTGCAGACGGAAAAATGCGGGCAGAGCCGAGTACCGGGACTATCTGACCAGTGGGGATTATCAGAGATATGCCTGGGATCAAAGCCGTACGATCCCCAGGGGATATGAGCACAGAGATATTGATGGGGCTTATCCGGATTACCTGCTGGTTAAAAACGGCCAGATTATCGGAAGTCTGATTTTCTATGCGGGCAGGAAAGAGGATAAGATTCTGGAGAACAGCACAGTAATCGGTTTTGGCATTGAAGAAGACGGAAGTCAGTCTGATCGAGAGAAGGGCCTGCAGATTGAACTCGAGGGGATTAATCTGATGCGGTCTTTGGATCAGGGAGAACTGGCTCGTGTTTTCGGGAAGAAGCTATGGCTTCAGCCCGGTGACCGCAAGAATGCCGATGTTACGAGTTTGGTCTATGGAATACAGTGGACTTGCAGGTCCGATAATTTCTTCTTCAATAATTTTTACTCTTATATCCGTTTTGATGAGTTGAATTTTATGACCAGATTCGAGCTTCTGACCAATCCGGTTCGATAAGATAAGAAGAAGGCAAACGCTGAATTTCACTTTTTCAGCAGGAACAGGCCGGTATCTTCGTCAGAGAGCATAGCCTCATTTGTGTTTTTCTGAGCGTTCTTTGATGCAGGAGGGATGCCTGTTTCAGCAATATCCTCCGGAAGGATCCGTTCAGAGAAGCCATGGATTATAGAAGACAATGGTATTTTGTGTTTGTGTGTAAGAGGATTGTGCAGTGAAGAGAGGACAGGAAGCAGAGGGAATCGTAAGGAGAGTCGATTTTCCCAATAAGGGGCAGGTGGAGCTGGCAGAGTCTGAGGAGTCCGTTGGACAGGGGGCAAAACCCGGCCGCATGGTAACCGTGAAGCATGTTCTCCCCGGGCAGAAGATTCGCCTTCGCCTTAAGAAAGCCGGCCGCAGCAAGAGCCAGGGAATTCTGCTTGAAGTTCTAAAGAAGGCTCCCAATGAGTTAGAGCAGGCGGCCTGCCCGCATTTTGCAGAGTGTGGGGGCTGCAGCTACCAGAACCTGCCTTATGAAGATCAGCGGAAGCTCAAGGAAGATCAGATACGGCATCTGATGCAGCCTCTTTTCGGAGAGGGAGTTGATCGGATTTTCGAGGGGGTGACGGCTTCACCGGCCCGTCAGGAATATCGTAATAAGATGGAATTTTCCTTTGGAGATCAAACGAAGGGAGGCCAGCTGGCACTGGGGATGCACAAGCGGGGATCCTTTTATGATATTGTCACTGTAGACCAGTGCCGTATCATCAGCCGGGATATGCGGGATCTTCTGCGTTTGACTCTGGATTTCTTTACAGAGAGGAGACTGGGTTTTTACCACAAGATACGCCATGAAGGTTACCTGCGTCACCTTTTGGTTCGCCGGGCGCAGAGAACCGGCATGCTGATGGTCGATCTTGTGACTTCAACGGATCGGGTTGATCGGGAGGGAAAGCCTTTTACAGAAGAGGAGGAGAAGAAGCTGCTTGGTGACTGGAAGCAGCTTTTGCTCGGTCACAACTGGGATGATGAACTGGCGGGCATTCTACACACAAAAAATGATTCTCCGGCGGATGCCATTGAAGACCAGGGGACGGAGCTTCTCTATGGCAGAGGTTTCCTGACGGAAGAGATCCTGGGTCTGCGCTTTGACATTACACCATTCTCCTTCTTTCAGACCAATTCGCCTGGGGCGGAAGTTCTCTATGAAACAGTGAGAGAATTTATCGGCGGAGACGAAAAGGGAAGGGAGAATATCGACTTGTCGACGGTTCTGAGCCTTCCGGAGGGGGCAGATGAAGAACAGGAACAAAGTCACTCCGACGGCAAAGAGAAGAAGCGAGACCATTTTGACGGTCAGGAGAAGAATCGAAATAACCTTGACTGCATTGAAGGAAAGACCGTCTTTGACTTATACTCCGGTACCGGCACCATCGCCCAGATCCTGGCTCCGGCAGCAGGTCATGTGATTGGAGTTGAGATTGTAGAAGAAGCGGTTGCGGCCGCCAGGGCCAATGCGAAGAAAAACGGCCTTGATAACTGCGAGTTTATTGCCGGTGATGTCTTAAAGGTCATTGACGATATTGAGGACAAGCCGGACTTCATTGTCCTGGATCCCCCCAGGGACGGAATTCACCCCAAGGCTCTGGATAAAATCATCGACTATGGAGTTGAATCCATGATTTACATCTCCTGCAAGCCAACCAGCTTGGTAAGAGATCTGGAGATTCTCATGGCCAGAGGTTATGAGGTTCAGCGGATGCGGGGGGTGGATATGTTTCCGGCGACGGGGCATGTGGAGACTATAGCGTTACTACAAAAAGAGGAATCGTGAAAATCC